>JAABUZ0100000511.1_pt1 | contig 94039 bp, 102 predicted proteins | sample 5562091 | NCBI WGS metagenome assembly JAABUZ01 (sample SAMN12813069, study PRJNA571459) | rock metagenome | isolation source: Antarctica rocks | place: Antarctica: Victoria Land, Linnaeus Terrace sud | collected 2015-12-21
GGCGGGGTGGGGGGGGGTTGGTGGGGCGGGGGGTGGGGGGGTGGGGGTTTTGTGGGTGGGGGTGGGGGGTGTGGGGGGGGGGGGTGGGTGGGTTGGGGTGTGGTAGGTTGAGGTCTGGGTTTTGCGGATTGGGGGAGGGGCCGGTGAAGGAGGAGAGGGCGCGGCGGCGGGATTTGGGGGTGGTGTGTTTAGTGAGGTTGTGGATTTGGGGGCGGAGGGAGGGGAGGAGGGTGTGTAGGAGGTGGGTGAGGCGGGTGGCGGTTGTGGTGGAATTGGTGAAGAGGAGGGTGCCGTGGGTGGGGACGGAGGGAGGGGATGGTGCGGTTGGATGGGGGGAGGTAGATGCAGGGGAAGGGGAGGTGGTAGAGGAAGAGGTAGAGTCGTCTGAGTCCGAAGAGGAGGCGGAGGAGGATGTGGGTTCTTCGTCGTTGGAGGAGCTGACTTCGTTGTTACTTTCCGTCTGGCGTTTCGATAGGCGGTTTGGTATGGCATCCTGGCTCTTGTTGGGAAAGATTTGGGGCAGCTGCACGCCTCGTTCAAGGATCTCAATGAGATATAGCGGCTTATCCCCTGCATCTTCCACCGGGACCGCTATCTCGGTCAGTGTGTCTGGTAGCGTAAAGGTGGTTTCGTCTGCTCCCGCCTCTTGCATTGACGAATGTACGTCGTCTTGCCCGCTAGATTCGAGCACAACCATTCTCGGATTCGACAGCTTCAGTGCCGCAAGCTTTCCAACATCCCTCGTCATTGTCGCGCTGAGTAAGATCTTCCGCATTTGTCTCTTTCTCAGTATGCGCAAGGTTTGGTTCAGCCAAATTTGCGTCTTATCTAGCGGTGGCAGGTGTTCGAGTTCGGGTATAACGGTATCGACCCACTGTTGAAAGCTCTTATCTAGCAGCCGGTCTGCCTCGTCGACTACACACCATTGCACATGCTGTAGTGTAAACCCTTTGCTGGAGCGGATATGCTCGACTAGGCGGCCCGGCGTACAAATCAGGATGTCGACCTGCGAGGTGTAGTCGGTGACATAACCCGGTAGCAAATTGACGTCGTCCTCTGGTTTCTCCAGAGGATCATAATCTAGTTTTAGAAGCTCGTCAATTTCTTCCTCACCTATCTTGGCCCATTGCTGAGATGCGTAGACGAATGGGTCATAGCGCTCGCCCTTCGCGACTAGGAGATTCTTCTCTTCCCTTTGAGATCTGCTGCCCACAGCAGTGCCGACCTTGAGTCCACTACCCTGACAGCAGAGCTCGAAGGTTTCCCGCGCTTGAGCGACGAGTTCCCTAGTCGGTACAACAACCAGTCCCCTCAGTAACCGTGTTGCTCTTCCTCGCAAGTTCTCAACCATTGGCAGCCCATAAGCAAGCGTTTTCCCCGATCCAGTGGCAGCTGAGATGCAGATATCGCCTTTGTATTGTTTTGGACTAGGAAGCAACATGGGCAGGAGAGCGGCTTGAATGGGAAGTGCATTCTCAAAGCTCTTCTTTCGCAGCGCTTCGAGGATAACAGTTGGAAGACCAAGTCTCGCAAATGAGGTTCCCGCGTCCGAAGAGACCTTTGTTGGGCTCCGCAGCCATTCTGGCAGCGCAGAGGAGAGGGCAGCCTTGGGACCTGGGGGCCGCTGAGCAGGTTGGGGTATTGGAATCAGACCATGAGTCTCTGGTGGGGAGGGCGCCAGGCCTTCACTGGCAGCACCATTAGGAAGCTCCGTAGATGTGTCTTCTTGCTGGTTTGATTGCTCGTCTGCGTTCCTTACGGCCTTTTTATACTTTGAACGTATCTTCTCATGCTTGGTGTCTTGGGCTCGGGAGGTTGAGCTGGGAGGAAAGGTGTTGCTCTTGTTTTTCTTTCGCTTCTTAGGTGGCTTCTCCCGCTCTAGATCATCATCGTCCTCCTCTTCCAACGCCTTCGCCGCTTGGCCGTCGTTCGCCTGTACGTGCCCGTGATATGGTTGTGGGGAGTTTGAATCTTGATTTGAGACTCTCTGCTTCTCGTTTTGTGCCTTTGTGGGCGGTCTTTGTGGAAGGCCGTTCGGTTCAGCCGTAGCCAGGGGAGCTGCTGGAGGTATATAGCGATTGTAGAACAAGCTCGCCATTCTTGACAAACCCTCGAATAGTCCGTCATCAAGCCGTTGGGGGCTCCAGCTCGAGAAAAACTTTGCCGAGGTTTTACCGAAGGAAGACGCGTTTGGCGCCCCGGAGCATCTAAGTCGGTGAACTTGTCAATACGTTTTTTTTGATGATAATGTAGTTCTTGACTCGCGGGGAGGCGGTTCTCGATTTGATGCACCACTTGCCGTGATGGATATCAAGGGGGTCCAACCTTTCGAGCATCAATCACCACCATGCCGTACAACATTGCCATGGTCAGCGACTTCTTTTTCCCTCAACCAGGAGGCGTCGAAAGCCATATTTACCAGCTATCCTCAAAGCTCATTGATCGAGGCCATAAAGTAGTCATCATAACGCATGCCTACAAAGGCCGTAGTGGCGTCCGATACCTCACGAATGGACTCAAGGTGTACCATGTCCCGTTCTTTGTCATCTATCGCGAGTCCACAATGCCTACCGTTTTCTCCTTCTTTCCAATATTCCGCAACATTGTGATCAGAGAGCAGATCGAAATTGTGCACGGTCACGCTAGCTTAAGTAGCCTATGTCACGAAGCTATTCTACACGCGAGGACGATGGGTCTGAGGACTGTTTTCACCGATCATTCGCTTTTTGGCTTCGCAGATGCAGGGAGCATTCTGACGAACAAGCTGTTGAAATTCACTTTAAGCGATGTCGATCATGTGGTTTGCGTTAGTCATACAAGGTTGGTTTGCGATCAATGGCATCCGCATTTGTTCTTACGCTGCATAGCAAGGAGAATACGGTGCTTCGTGCTTCGTTGGATCCTTTGATGGTTTCAGTCATTCCTAACGCCGTGGTTGCCGAGAGCTTCGAGCCTCTAGCTACGAATTCCAGCAACAAGCAGGTGTCATCAAACGGTCAAGATACTCGGGCTCCGGCTCTACCGCCAAGACACGTTGGACCTCATGATACGATCACAATCGTTGTGATTTCGAGACTTTTCTACAATAAAGGAACAGATCTGCTTATAGCGGCCATCCCGCGTATTTTAGCAAGCGACCCTAATGTTCGGTTCATCATTGCGGGCTCTGGACCGAAAGCTATCGACCTCGAGCAAATGCTAGAACGTCGAGTTTTGCAAGACAAGGTGGAGATGCTCGGGCCTGTCCGGCATGAAGAAGTTCGCGATGTCATGGTCCGTGGGCACATTTACCTCCACCCCAGTCTTACAGAAGCTTTCGGAACCGTCATTGTTGAAGCTGCTAGCTGTGGGCTTTATGTCGTTTGTACTAGGGTTGGGGGTATCCCGGAAGTTCTTCCTCCCCATATGACCACATTCGCCAAGCCAGAAGAGGACGATCTAGTCTTGGCCACGGGCAAAGCAATTGCGGCGCTCAGAGCGAACAAGATCCGGACTGAAAAGTTTCACGATCAGGTCAAGATGATGTACTCATGGACAAATGTAGCCGAGCGGACCGAAAGAGTTTATGATGGCATTACCGGTGCATTAAGTGAAGAAGAATTCTATGGAGACACATCTGGCGGGGGCTGGTCCGCCACTAGGGGAAGAGCGGGTGTGCAGAGCTTTGCGCTCATCGATCGGCTTAAGAGATATTACGGTTGTGGCATCTGGGCTGGGAAACTCTTTTGCCTATGCGCCGTCATCGACTACCTGATCTTCATGTTCTTGGAGGTGTGGGCCCCAAGTGGAAACATCGACATCGCAAAGGACTGGCCCAAGAAAACCAGTCCGCAGAGTCCGTTGCAGGAGGACATGGGAGAGTCAAGACCTCTTCGAAATAGTGCGAGAGAATCTAGTGATCGACGTTACAGAAGATATGGCTAAACCAAGGGGCAAGCAAACTACAGAAATTTCACACCATAGCCAGCCTCTAGTCATTCTTAAGCCACTTTCCATGGGGATTTACCTCTTCTAGATGTCCTAAGCTGGTTGGGTAGATTGAGGATTGTGGTACCATTCAGGATTGTCTTGTGGAGGCGCCGACCTTGAAGTCAACAGGTCCGTAACATTCTCTGCTGCATGACTCAAGTCTCGGTCTCCAATGGATACGCCAACAATTCCACTTCGAAAAAAATTCGATCGATGCCAGTGCATCAAATGGATATTCTCTGCTCGATATTTGCACAAGGATTCAATCCATGCCAGCAGTCTTCCAGCTGAAGATTGGTCAAGAGGAGGCGGTCAAAAAGTGTGTAAACAGCGTAGCTGTTATTCTTCTGATCTATGTCCCAAAGCAAGGCTTGAGACCTTTGATGCTTCACTGCCAACGGGACAAATATATGTATGTATGCTTGATGCGTATCCAGCTAGCTCTGTCAGCCTTCCTTCAAGATTAGCACAGGATGGACACTTGATAGGATTCTCGCACTGGACTTGTGCGGGTCTAGAAGGAGCCCGTAGACGACATAAGTAGGCGGCCTGTCTCCTATACAATACCGGCTATTCCGACTTACCCGATCGTTTCTCGATTCGCCTATATAAGCATGACACCACCATCTGTTCAGGTTGACCTTCGAAGTTATCCTTGATATTCGTTCTTTTCTTGCAGAGTATCTCGGTACCATCTACTTCCACTGCTGTTGCATTCATCTGAACAGACCACGAACAACTATTGACTGTTGAGGGCTTCATTGGCTGAACATGATAGGCTCCCTGCACGCAAAGTCGTTCTCCGTGAATGGATGTCCAACTATATGGAAGCTTTGTCTTTCCTGACTTTCTGCACGAGGTACAGTGCCATTACTCCAGCCTTTGGTATATTCGCTGTCACAGTCTACAAGCCACTCTAGACGTGCTGTGCATCAATTACCGGGCAAAATTACTGAGCGAACTTCCGGTGCTTTGTAGATCTTGTGCACCAACGACAATTGGTAAGCATGAACTTCTTTTCTCCGGATACCTTGCGTTATTGAGGTTAGTTCCTTGCTGATTCCGGAAAAGCACATTCAGCATGGCCACCAAGTTGCCTTTGGAAGTACTCGACAAGGTGTTCAGCTATCTGACGGGTCCAAAGGATGTTGTACATGCACGACTGGCTCATAGAGCCTTTGCAAGGGCCGGCTTGCGATATCTCACAACCACAATTTAGCTTTCGAAATTCAACTATGATCTGAACAGACTCATGGAAAAATCTCAGCATCCCCAGGTTGCCCCCACGATAGAGAAGTTGGTCTGCGACCATTGGAGCTTCATAAGCGTTATTCAACCAATAGCTGGGGTGGAGAGCGTTCCGCGCATTGACGGGGGGCCTCCAGCTAGAGATGAATACAAGAAGCGCGATCCTGTCAAGCTTGAGTGGTATCTCAAAATGTGCCGCCAAGAGAGGCGCATCAGAGCAAATGGTGTACAGATGGCGGCACTCATGGCAGCGCTGCCGAATTTGCGGAATTTGGAAGAATTCACCATCACCGACTGCTGTGGCAGACTCACAAACCCTGGTCACCCGGGACTCGCAGGTGGTAGGATCTACCAGACTCTCTATCACAGGAAGGATCAGTGGACTGCCGACACCCCTACTCCCCAGTTGTGGGGACTACTCATTGGCAACGTCCATCAGATCCGTGGGACGCACAGTCCACACCATTCCATGGACTCATCAACCTCATAAGAAGCCTTTCAATCATCAATCGTGCGATTCATACGCTAAGCATCCAGGGGAGAGTCATTGGAGTTTCACCCAGCATTTTCGGAATGGCAGCCGAGGACTTTCGCCACACAAGTAATGTCTTCGCAAACTTGCGGACTCTCAAGCTGACGATCGATGATGAGCTGGTCCAGTCCTGGCAAGAAGATAACCTGGTAAACGGACGTATGGCTCGCGTTCTTCGTACAGCCCCGCTACTGGAATGCCTTGAAATGAGTTTCATCGGCATCGACGACGACGAGGAGCCACTCGAGAACTGGAGTTCAGGGCGTGAGTTTGACGTCGCCCGCGATTTCGGCACTTTCACTTGGCCGCATTTTCGTCATTTCGCGCTTGTCGATTGCAAACTCCAAGACCATCATGGGCTGGCGGGGTTCTTGGGACGTCATAGCGCCTCCATCAGAAGTCTGAGGCTCGAGATTCTGTGTTTCCAACATACCCGTCTGGGAGACTTCTATATCGAGCTTCGCGAAAGAGGCGTTCGGCTCGACAACGATGGCTTTCGCGGACAAAGCCTCCTGGACGTGCGGTGGGTCGAAGTTGATGTTGGGGACCTTGTAGCGTTTCTCCGTGGCAATGAACCAAACCCTGGTCTTTGATCACCAGGAACACTCGAGGGCCTTCGTGACACCCAAAGGCAATGGAGAGCAAGAATTAAGATGGAAGCGAGTGAGCTACAGGCGCATTGGTGCTGATTCCATGCAACTTCTCATTGCAGGAATACTAGATCAACGAACATGGCGAAGAGAAGCTAAATACCGAGTCATTGGGCATCACCATTCGATCGCCAATAAATCCTCGATCATAGGTCGATATCTTGCAGAAGCGTTGGGCTTTAACATCAGAAAGGGGAGCGCTTTGTATGTTGAGACGATTGCGCTCTGATTCGATCCATCACTCGATGCTCTACAGCACGTTTTCTACCTGATATTATTCTTGACATAGTGGCCCCCTTAAACCCCCCACATAGACAATCATAGAAACAATTTCAAGCCAAAACAATCAGAGAGGGCGGCTAGGTAAACACTCCTGTGCGCTAGAGGCGAGCTGCGATCATGGCCGTCCCTGCGGTCGCTGGTGTCTTTGATGGAGCTCGACACTTGTCGCAAGTGTGGCGAAACCGTCGGTCCCGCACCAGACATCAGCAAGCGCTCTCTAGGAAACAACATGCTCAGAGGTGGTATATGAGCTGTAGTGGTATTTGAGGTGAGGTCCACTAGATTAGGTAGCGCCTGCCGATCCTAGCTTTCTCTCTATGCCACTTCCAGCCTACTTTAGACTCCCGGCAAGGCCCCCCAGCTTTTCTCGAGATCTCTTCGATTGACTTTCGCATTTTGCCATTTGTCCGTAGCGACTAGGTAAATGATGTGTCCGACTGCTCACTGCTGGCAAAAGGATCCCGCCGGATGCTCTGCCAAGCAGCTGTTCCATGCACGACAAGAGTGGCTTGTCCAGATCGAGGAATTTCTGCGGGTATTCCGCGAAAAGCGATCGAAATAGCAATCTACCCCAGTCCCCAGGCCGGAGCGTTAGCGATCACGACGGTTTAATCAGAACCATGGCAATCCGAAACGGGCTGCAGGCTTATTAGCGGGCCTGGTTTTCTGAATCCGGGCTTCCCCTGGCTATTAAACACTAGCAGAATGCAGTGCCGCGACAACAGCCTTCACAGGGCTTACGTGTGACGTATCCTTACCCCTGGACCACATTTCTGACAAGAACCTCAATTCAACTAGGAGCCCCATCGTGATTCGGAACAATTCGTGCATTAGGCGAGGATGAAGATGGCGGCTGAAATTACTGCTTGGGCAACTTTGGGCGTTGTACGCAGCACATGCCTAGACCCGGCAACACCAAGTGCTTCCACAAAGCAGGAAAGCCGATTCGAATCTACTAGTCCGCTCATGTCGACTCGAGGGCTTGGGAGCCAAAGGGTGAATGGCCTCTACAAACATGCAGACGATGTGGAGAGCTGTCAGCCTGCCTCGATGCCCCCGCCGCTGATCAAACGAACGCACCCGAAAGCTGCCCCTGTTGAGCTGGTTATACGGATGCTTGAACTCTATCCATCAGGCGCCAAGAACAATCCGCACATCAAGAAATGATGAACCATAACGCCTCGTTCTATTTCTTTGTGCACCTAGGACCTTGCGCACAGCTCAGCGTAAGGGAATGTGTGCTGCTCCAGCCGAAGCCGCTCACCCTTCTCGGGCGTGGAACGGGACTCCAGCGAATGGTCATGGCATTCCCATCTCGTTCTTCATCCTTATGCTATGAGGAGAGCCTGGTGCTTCCTTGGCGGAGCGTTCCCCGCGGGGAAACGTATTCGATGAGAGAGGCCTCATACAGTCCTTCGATTCCCACATGCCGAAATACCCTCCTTCGATTCGTCCCGGATGATGACCAGCGCTTCGTAGCATCGACGATGGAACTTTCTGAACCTCAACGCCGACCATCTCCAGCTTACCGGAGCTGTTCGAACCAACCCGTTCCCGCACGGTGAAAACTAGCCCAAGGCTATCTTGGTCAAAGTAAGTCTAGCCGTGAACTCTTTATGTCAATGGCTTGAGAACGACAAACTCTTGTGGAAACTGGTACTGCGTGCCTCAGCCTCGTGGGCTACCATCAGATCTACATCGGTCAGTCAATCCTACCACGGAAATGATATGCTTGACTAAGCTGGAGGGAGCCTCTACCCTCTATCTCTATGTGCGAGAACTTCTACAGAGTCTGGTCAGGTTTTGGCTGATGAATCGACTGCGTCTCTGCCTTCGAACCTGCTTACAGTAAGGATGCATCGAGGGGCCTAGTCATTGGCTGTTCAAGCCCCCTCTCTTACGATCCGATGGAGCTAGAGTTCCCGGTGAATGGTTACGTCTGATGCATCAGCTAGTTGCTGCATGAGATTCAATAAATCCTTCCGGTAGTGCCTCCCAGTTGCATATTCCTCGGACTGCCTTTCCCATCATGTTCCAATCGACTCCGGAAGGAGGCTGCAAGATGGAGAAACCGCAAACTGCTTGCCATGCTTTGTCTATAAAGAGGGCCTGATTTCATACTTGGAAATTGTTTCCCATCACCATCTATCAAATAGCTCGACCAAGTAACACCATCAGTAACCACTTTTCTACCTTCAATTACCAATTCACCCACACCATGAAGTTCTCCCTCTTCAGCACCGCCCTCCTCATGGCGGTCGGCCTCTCCGCCGCCGCCCCATCCGCCGAGCCCAACAAAGACAAGAAATCCCCCCCCGGCCCCCCTAACGCCTCGTACGGCTCCGTCTCGCAGAGCTGCTCCGCCAGCCAGAGCTCCATCCACTGCTGCCAGGCCAACGGCGGGCAGGGCAAGAACCACCAGGTCAAGTACCAAGACCAACAGTACAACCTGGTCTGCAGCCAGATCACCGGTGAGTAGCCAATACCTTTGTTCTCGTGGAATATCTGACAGTCTTCGTGCAGGCGAGAAGAGCCAGAACGTTCAGAGCATCTGCTCTACCACCGTTGCTTGCTGCATCGGTGAGTACTGCACTGCCATCGCCTACTAGGGCGAGCTCAGCGCAAATCCGAAACTACTGTGATGGAGGTGTGGAGGTTGGGGGGATTTTTGACTTGCCAGGAGCCTCTGATCCTAGGGCGATCAAGACAATGTGCTCTTGGTACGCGAGGGCGGTAGTGGCAGCGGGGAAGGGCAAACGGAGAGAACTTTGTTGTCACTCATTTTCTAGGGGCGATGTAGGTTAGCTTGCAGAAATACACTCCTTTAGCGCAAGATCTGCCTTTCCCACACACTTCATTGTGAACGGAGCTTCCTACTCTGCAGGGCCGGTGCAGGTGATGCCATGACCTCTTCCAGTCGAGGCGTCTACACCATAGCATTGAAGAAGCCTACGCTTTACCAACTGTGACTGAGTGTAGGCTTTGTCTCTGATCAAGTGTAGACCAATGCACTAATAGCCCGTAGTAGCCTACTAGGTTGGGATAGCCAAGTGGCCAAAGGTATTGCCCGAAGTACCTGGCCGGTTGGGGTAGCCAACATCCCAACGCTCAATCCCTTCTCCTACCTCACCACCATCGCCCAACCCCATGCACCCACCCCTCTACGCCCCTTCCTCACAGCCCATCGCTATACCCTTCCCTTTATCTTCCAATCCCTCTGACATTCTCTTCCCACTCTTCTCGCTCCTCTTTTCTCCTCTCCCTTCTCAACATCTTCTATTCCACTTTCTCCTCCTCTCCTCGCTCACGCCTCTTTCCATAAATCCCTCGAGACCAGAACAGTAGCACTTCAGGATCTTGAGTTGAGCAGGAAGTAGGATAATAACTGAGTATGATGATTGAGTGGGAGAGTGGGAGAAGAGTTGGGGGAGATGGGTATGGAGATTGTAAGCTTGGTTGGGGAGAGAGGGAGGGGAGAAGAGAGAGAGGATTGGACGAGGATCTGGAGTAGGAAGACAATGGATGATGTTGAGGTGTTTGAGAGAAGAGAAGGAATTGAGAGAGGGGAGACGAAGGATGGGAATTCGAGATTGGGGATTGAGGGGATGGATTGGGGATTGAGGATTTAGAAGCGCGATTGAGGATTGAGGATCGGGGATTGAGATGGGGGGAGATTGAGGAGGGGGGTATTGAAGAGGGGGATTGAGGGAGTGGAAAGATGGAGTGGGGATGGGGATGGCGGTTCGGGGTGGAGTGGTATGTGCTATGCGCCGGCACGGGATGGTGCCTTGGCATTTATAAGAAGACGGATGTTGAGGGAGTGAAGACCTGTAGGTGAAGAGGTGAATCGTTGGAGCACTCCTTTCACTTGATCAAGGTAGCTAAGAGAAGAAGGTTTTGGATTTGTATGTGAGACAAAGAATATTGAAAAAGTGCACCGTGGGAAGAGGGGGTGTTGAAGGGGTTTGGCGCTGTGGATGGGTTGAAGTAATGGTGGAGTTGGGGGGAGGGTGATGGGGTTGGGGGCAGGCGAGGGGGCTGTTGCTGTTTGGGAGGGTGTGAGGGGGTGGCTAGGGTGGTCTGATAATGGTGCTACTGCGGTAAAGATCGTGGTAGCTCCGCTGCCTATGCCGGCGTTGTCGTTACATGCTGTTGGTTGGTTGCGATGGGTGACTTGGTCTACGTAAGAGTTGAAGGTGGCTACGCCACTGAATGGGCCACCGGCGGCGCGTGTGTCGAGGACGGGGCTGGGGACAGCGGATGCTGAGGCACTAATTATAGCTAAGATAGTGGCGATGGTTGCGTATTGCATGACTGGTTCATGAGATTGGTTCCGCCTTGGTTTGATCGAAGTCGTCAGGTTGAAAGTAGTCCTTGCGCAATTTGGCGGGCGTGGTGGAGTGGGTATCTGCTGAACGAACAGGAAGTCGGGCTGTCCTTATATCCATCTGGACGTGGCGAATGAGAAGACCAACGCCATTTCTTTGGACGGCACAGAGCCTCACACAGTGCCGACCTGCAAGTGCTCGTGATACTCGCGAGAGGTATCAGCTTGAATTCACCATAGCTTTGTCAGTGCCCGCGGGGGCTGGGGTCGTCAAGCACGTGGGCTGCGAGCTGCTTAGAGTAAGGATGATGAATCGATAACGATGCGCACCATGTTCTAGCCTGACAAAGAGGCTGAGTGGCCAGAGCGTATCCCGTTTCTGAGAATCTCAAAGACGGGACGGCGCGAAAACTGTGGCTCATGAAACAAGAAGGATGACACTCTGGCCGGTTTATCTGGAAAATACGAACAAGCGAGTTCAGACCACAGTGTCCAATGCTTCATGAAGGCTAAAGACCGGAATGCCTATTTGACTAAAGCCCTATGTTGGTCACGGCGCCCGATGCAAAGTCGTGTAAATGTTGAACAATTCATGATCTCATGATTGTGGATTTTGAGAAACCAGGCCTGAGTAGAAAAGAGAAAGGCGATACAATAAAACTACCCAGATAAGAAAAATTTGAGATGTTTATGATAAACAGAAACGGTAAATAGTGGAAGACATTCTTGCCCCTGACATAGATTGCGTAGCCTGCTAAACGGCAAGTCGGCATAGAACCACGCTCTCGATAAGGCTAATCTGCTACAACGATGAGATAAGCTAATAGAATTTTATTCATGCTCCGAACTTTTCGAGAGGAATGGAAAGGCAGGCAAAAGATTGGCAAGGGGCGATGAGGTATTGCCGGAAACAGGAACGGTGCGCGAAAGACTTTGACATGAGCGAGTGATAAGAGGGTATAAGGAAGACATAGCTGTGAAGCACCTGTTGGTTGTAGAAGACAGCATCCTACATACCTTTTAGCTACATGAAGCAAAAAGAATCATTCGGGGTCTTCCGTGTCTCCCTCACGATCCATGCTATTGATGCCAAAGACTGTGCTGCAGTGGCAATGCCCTTCCACTATGCTTTCCCCACGAAGTGCCCCCAATGAAGCCGTCTTTTGGCCTTTAATCATGCTTTTGGTCCTGCCCTGACTCAAAGAGCAAGAGCATCGCAAGTAGCCAGGTTACCGCTTCAAGCCCATCTCCTCTGTTCCGCCCTGTTCCCAACCGCCATCCCCACACCCATTCAATCATTTCCCTTCCCTTCCCCTGCTCTTGCACCTCCCGGCCCCTCCGGCTCGATTCCCGTTGAGCTGGTAGGTGTTTCCTGCGGATTTTGCTGCTTCTGGGGATGCGATTCGTTCTCATCCATAGGTTGAGGCTTTGAAGACTTGTCCTCCTCGCCTTTGGGTGAATTGTCGGTCTTTGTCTGGTCGAATATGACTTGCTTGGGGACTTCGTAGGCGCGGGTTTGGTGGATTAGGTTGGACAGCGGCAGGCGGAGGGTAGGGGAGCGGAGAGCCGAGGGCGGTAATAGGGCGCGGAAAGAAGGCATTTTTGTGGTGATCGTGTGATGAAGGTGGGTCTTAGAGAAGTGCTGCTAAGTATGGAGCATAGGATCCATTAGAATTGGGGTAATGGGCCCAAGACATCGGGCAAGGTGACGTCGTGAATGAGCACGGGAAAACCTCGGAAGTATTGCCCCAGATGACTTCCCGAGGCCCCTGTTTGGCCTCAGAAATATGCCCGAGTATTCGTTCCGAGTATTTTGACTTTTCGTACGGTTCGCGTAGCACTTCAAGAGGATCTTCAGAGTTCAGACTGGCATCATCCAGGTAATACTACTGGAAGCCCTGCAGGTGCTTCGGTCAAACTCCGGCAGCCTTTTTGCGCTAACGGTGCGTTGCTGGGACGACGATCAAAAATCAAAAATAGAACCTCGAGTCTTCGGAACACTCCTCGACCCCATACCAAAGGCTCCATTGAGCGTGTCTTTGCTCTTCCTAGACCCATATATCTTTAACAGAAATACGTCAGGGCCTCTGCATGAACAATTTACCCTGGAAGCCGTTCCACGAAGCACCCAGCACTAGTCACGCGAAGCCCCTCACTAGAAGCAGGCCAATCACCACGGGCAGGCATCATGAGCGAGTCCTCTGAACACTCCAGGCAACACCAAGCCGACCCTTTCACGCCAACATCGAGTATTTCAACCCTTTACTCCGCGGGAGAGAACATCCACGCGCTGCCACAGCTCTTAACAAAGGCTGCATTACTCGAACACTCGTTAAGGCAGCAACTTGCCTTTATCGACCAGCATAACTCCCTCCACTTACAGCCATCATATTCTGCGGCAAAAGAGTCCCGATTTGCGCCCCGTTACAAGCACACTACGAGATCTAGGGCTCGTTCCTTTGACCATCCTTCTACCATTCGAAGAAAGAGAAGCCTTCTTCGCACATGCAGTCTCGACCGTAGTGAATACATTCAGGACGAATGGCCTGTGACGGGCATAAACCGCAATACCCTGCCACTGTACCCTCTTGAGCCCAAGGACGACCCTTCTCTTCTGGACAGAGACCCACAAGATACTACGTTACTGTGGGAAGACGTTAGAGCCATGACTGGACGTGTAAGCTCGTTGCCCGTGTGGACTAGGACGGAGTCTAGCTCCAAAAAGAGTGGGGAGACAACCGACAAAAAGACCAAAGCTCCTTCACCGTATGACAAAGATTTTGTTCAGCGTGTCCTCAACCCACGGTCCATCCATATTAGTCGGCCAACTTCAGGACATGCCCCCCAGCATTTCCAGGTCGATATGCCTAGCGGTGATCGTGCTCAGTATTATGCTGAGAAGAGAGGAGCTCCTCCATCCTCTGTGTGGTTAGAGAGTGGGGATGATTTCATTGGGGAAATTCTACGAGAGTACGATTGCATGACTGAACGCGGGCTGTGCGAAGCTGAATTCGCGTCATATGCAAGGGAGACGCTATTGAAGCGAGAACGCCGCGTTCGGGTCAGGGAACAGGATGATCACGGACGAGGCTGTAGGGCCGAGAGAATGATCGAGCTCGTCGCTAAGCCGGATACAGATGGTCCATGGATGATCCCTCCTTTAGTCGAGAATCAATTTATCACCTTGGGTGATACGCCGTATACAGACTATGGGTTCGATCTTCGCCCAGATTGCGCCTACTGGCTTTCTCTACAAGCCTTTTCACCAGACTACAAGTCCTACATTGGGGAGCACACGCTTGTGCTAGATGACACGATCACGTGCCCCTACCTGACCATTGAATTTAAGAGAGACAACTCTGGACAGCAAGCAGCGCTGAATCAAGTTGCAGCCGCTTCCGCACTAGCTCTATACAACCGCTTCCTACTCAGAAAGGCCAGTCTTGAACTCCGGAAGCAGAAATGGGACCAGCAACACTTGAAACCGTTGAAGCATTATGGTATTACCTTCACCGGATCCCAATACAGCGTATGGTGCATCCGAGTCCAGGTCACAAAGAAGTATCAATGGAGCGGTTGCGCCATGGAGCGAGTATGTCAGGGAACCTGCCGGGTTCCTCACGGTGTGCGGGATCTGATCGATTGGATAAATGAAATCCACTGCTGGGGTTTAACTATCAATGGACCTGAGTGCCAAAACGATGTGAAATCGTCAATCAGGGCTAAGGAGAGCTCATCGGGCATCAGGGTGTCAGAATTTGGGTCTTCTGTGGCTATAAGTGAAACCTAGGATAGAATGGTGTCCTGTTTTGGGCGCGATGTCCTGAATTTCAATAATACTCTTCAACGGTTTCCCGTATCAGCTATGAGCCTGCACTGGTCGATATTCCCATCGGCATTTCGTTGAAACATCTTTGAATGTGTCTTTGTGCTGGGAAGAATGGGTGCACTCTGTCTTCGCCGAAACGATACACTGTGCTGTTACTTCGTATGGGGTCCAACAACAGGGCCTATGGCCACGTCTTCAACGAGCTTTGACTGTTCACCGCCTTAGACTTGGGTTACCACTGGTCGCCAAGTCCAACGTTATCCCGTCAACACGTTTTCGGGGACCGTCGGGCAACAATCTCGTTGCTGGAAAGTGAACGCTGCCGGCGCTTGGGATAGCTGCTTGACTGCTTGACGGACCCCTGGGCCGGGCACCCGACATGCGTATGTGTTGATTCCCAGGATCCGGGATGCCCGAAACACACCAGGCACCAAGCAGCTAGCTGATGGGAACGGCTGACAGCTCCCCTGAGCGTGCAATAGTGGCTATAAAGGTAAAGGACTAATGCACTCGGGCCCTGAAGTTGGTGGTGATGAGTACTCCTACAGAGTGAGGAGAGGAGACGCATGAGAAAAGGTATAATCTTGATGAGCTGACTAAATAGAATGGCTGGCCCCCTCCCTTTGCGGGAACAAGAAATATGGCCAACACGCGCATCGACCCAATGCGAACCTGTTGGTTCGAGTCCCTGGGTAGACGAATAAGTTCACCTACTTCTAAAGTGACACAGACTATCACGTCTGCTCAACGATCGTAAACACATCGTGTCGGTAAGCATCCCTAACCTGGCGATTTGGATCTGTATATCTACCCTAAGAACCTTGCTAAATTCAGAGACTACTGTTACTCATTTCTTTGGTCCCTTCCTCTTACCAGCTTCGTCCTCTCCATCTTCTTTCTTCCCTCTTTTCGTCCCTCCCTTCTTTCCGCCCTTTTTCCCCTTAACTTTCCTGGCCGTAATACCCGTCAAGGCTACAATCTCCGGTATTCTCGGCCGCGCGCTCCTTAGTGCGCTTTCCGTCCTCATCGGCCTTCGGAAAATCTCCCCTGGTAGTAAACGATTCTCGAAGTTGTTGTTAAACTCACGGGTCACTTCGGCCCAGTCCATCAAGCTATAATCCACTTGGTGTTGTGGACCGTGCTGAGCTTGCTGGCCCAGCATGAAACGCCTATGCACGTCGATCAAGAACCGCTTTTCAAGAGGTAGCAGCGGTATTCGATGTGGGCGCGCAGGGCCGAGATTGCGACTACTTATCATGTCAGCTTGGCCCGGAAAAAGGCATAGAAAAAAGACATCACCGAAAATATTGACTCCTCCAACGATTTAGAGTGTGGATTGAGTTCGGGTCGTTCCAATTGACGTTTCCCTGGAACTGCGCCTCTCTTGTTCGCCCATCGACAGTCCGCAGAGTAATTATTCGCTTTTCATCGTCGCGCTGACCTTTGAGCGCTTGAGAACGGTCGACGTCGACATTCAGTCGTGCCATCCGGGTCCTTGGACTGAGATTACCCTCGTCGTCCTAGACCATCGTCAGTAATGATCTTTTCGCCACTCAATCGATCACTCACCTCAGACTCTTCCTCCCCCTCTTCGCTCTCTTCTACATCAGTCTCGTCAGATAGCCCAGGACTAGCCGCGACATTAGGAGTCAGATCACTCGGCGCCTCGCTCAGGCCCGTGCTTTCCTCCTCCAGATCTCTCTCCTGCAGATACCCCGCCATCGCGAGGTCCAGATCCCAATGTGCGTTTGCCAGCCACAGCGTTGCATCTCGTAGCTCAAGTCGCAGCTCGGAATTTCTCACCAGATCTACGATCCGCGTAATAACCTCGTTCTCAGTGGGTCGCTCTGCGCGCGGCAGGTCAAAGAAATGCTCCTGAAGTGCATCTCGTAGCGTACCCTCCGCATTAACGACAGTCTCACGGGCTTCACGGCGAAGACGGTCGCCGAGGGCTTCATCAGCGAGCAAGGCGGCTAGTTGTGACGGCGTGCGCGTGGTCAGGCTAGGTCGAGGGCCACGTGATGATGTTGAGGAAGAAGGTCCCATTTGGGCTTGTTGGGTACCAGTTCCGGGTCCGGTCGCTCTGATGAATGTCAGCCGGCGACTCAATTGAGAAAGCTATGGACGAGGCACTCACCCAGTCCTTGAGGGTCTCGAGCTTGCCGCGGTTGGAGTGACCGGTGGACGCCCTCTAGGACCTAATCGCCAATGGTCAGAACTTGCAAAGTCAACATAGCTGGAATGAATAGCCTACCACCACGCCCTCGACCCTGTCCCTGAGCGGGCGAATTTTCTCCACTTGAATCTGCGTATAATTGTCAGCTATAAGCTCAGACTCGTGCTTCTTGCATGGCAAGATCGCCTGATCTACCATGTGCGACACATACCAGATGTACCTCTACTGCGGCCACCTGGTCCTCCTGTGCCACCTCTACCGCCGCGGCCTCTGTCTCCTTGACTGCTTTGTCCACCTCGCCCACCTTGAGGGCCGAAACCGCGGAAAGACATCTTTGCCTCTAGCAGGTTAATCGAAAGGAAAAGAAGAGTGTGACGGGGTAAGGGAGAGAGAAAGACAGCACAAGTGTTCACGCTCAGAGGAAAGGGGGCGGGCCCACGAAAAAGTGACAGATGCAAGCTTTGCTTTAAAGGAGATAAGTTGACTAAACTTGTCTAGAACAGTCGTGACACGTGAAATCTGTGTTTGGTAGGTTAACCCTATAAGTGTAGTTGAAAGACTAAAGCAAGTAGGACAGTGCACGAATTGTGACAAATAGGAGCTTTGCTATAGAATCGGTAAGTCTCCTGAGATTTTTCAGTGCTATCACGAGCCGTAAACACTGTGCTTGTCAGGTAAAACACTTGTGTCTGTGTGAAAACCTAGCACACAGAAGAGTGCAATCCTTTTTCGAGAGTAGTCTGCAGAAGCACGAAAGTGGAGCTAAAGAATGTAAGAATCCCTTGTCGTTCAGAGAAGATACAGTATTTGCAAGATAGAAAACACCGACCAATTATGCCAACCAAAAGCCCTTGTCACTATATCAAGAAAATATATAAAAGAAACCAAAACCCCCAGGTGTAGAGAGGTCTATATATACGTATACCCGATATTCAAAAACTTCACACGCCCGCCTTCCCAAAAACTTCCCTGCGCCGATGAAGTTTTTTTCACCGGGTGAATCGGTTATGGGGAATGAGGGGCAGTGAAGGCTGGTCAACACACAAATCAATTCTAAGATATGATATATTCATTCATTTTTAGGAACTTCATCGTATAACGAAGTCCGGTATCAGTGCACAACATGCGTGTTCCAGAGCGAATGATAAGCAGCATCACTGAGGTTATATTTATAGGGGAAAGGAGCTAAGATTATATATATAAGGGACAGAAGCTCAGGTGCTCAGATGATGGAGACTGTGATCATGGTCATGTGGGATTCAAGAGAGCGGTCTGGTGAGTTCTGGCATGTGGCTAGGGTAGATCTTGTGGACGACTGGGTGACCAGCAGGCTGACAGGATCCAGATTTCATTCAATTTCCGTCTCTTCCAGCATCATTTTCGTTTTTGAGGCCTTTTAGAGTCACAGCACTGTGTGCAAAGGCGCTATCTCAGTCTCCCTCTCCAGATCTGTACATTTCCTTAGAGGAAAAATTACGAGCCCCTTAGCATGCCAGAAGGCAAGGGAGTGTGGGTGTATGCCATCTTGTTTTTGCCCTCCTAGATAGTGCTTGGAGCTGCGGTTCTCTGCTGTGAGGTGATTTGATTCGCATTTCCTAGATTTTACCTTGCAAGGAAATCAATTGATAAAGAACCACTTGTGAATGGGCCTATCGAAAAATCTAGGAATTCAGGTCTCAACAGCTTCCTGATAGACACGAGACAACGGATGATAACTTTCCTCTGATAACCAGCTCATCCATCCTCTACTCTTTCTCTTCGAATCCCTCCCATTGCAATTCCCAACAGATAAACCTATCATCATCTAACAGCTCACCTCACCAGCCATAAACCTTTCCCTGTCATGGGTCAATTGACACTTCATAGTCCAGTGACACATCATCAAAAGAATATCAACGAGGTGCAAACCCCCGGGATGAGCACTCCGCCAGTATCGCAATGCACAGAAACCAACCTCTGGGTTCCACAGTGTGATTACATTTAAAAAAAAAGCCAAGTAAAGCTCAATCTAAGCTGTTGTCCTGATTGCAGAGATATAGACAAATAACTGCAAAAATCGAAGCAGCATCATCCCCTCCCCTTCCATCCTTACTGTATCCAAACCACAAAACTACAACGCTCTCTCCGCCACTTTTCTCCTCTGATGAAGATCGAGCTCCAGCTAATCCGCAACACAGGACTATCGAATCTCCCCGCTGGTATCGTCACAGCTTAACCAGCAATCTCCAACCTCATACACACCACCACCTCAGCGAGCTGCGCCTCCCCCACGGTTACCACATCCCTGAAGCATGCCAGCCATAATCCCATTCCCCAAAACCTCACCATTCCCCTCTCGTCCCTGAGAATACAGAAATGTAAACTCTACCAAGCCCCAAGCAGCATTTGCGGTTTCGTGGTTTTGGAAGGAGTATGGTAGGCTTGGGCGGAGTTGTGAACTATGAATATGGGGCCGTCTATGAGAGGGTCGAAGATAGATGACTGGATAGGAGGGTTTGGCTTGAGTGGGGGAGTTCTCTATGACCAACTTGTTATGTGAGGACATATGTCTCTGGCAGCGATTTCAGGGGTTTTGAGAGTGGAGATCTGGTTCGATTTTGGGGGCTCTGAGGCAGGAGGTGCTTGGTCAAATTCCCTTCTCCAATCAATAACGAGTGGTTGTTGGTCATACAGCTCGATGTGATCCCATGAAGGTGCTCTCGCTATGGCTGCGAAGGGATGAGAGCGCCACTTCTTGCAGTCACATGGGATGGTCGGTGAGTCTCGGTGTCAGGGCACACAGATTGCCCAGGGATCTTGAGATTGCGGAAGGGAGAGATACCAACAGCGGGTACGTACACGGTTTTTGGCACCTCGCGCAAGCCCATGAGCTTTGTGCCGTAGGCGAGCTGGCTTGCAAGGATTATGGGTGATAGGAGAACACCACGCATACGCCTTACTGCTGCTCAGAGTGGCCAGATCACCACCCTACGCTATATGTCGACCCGACGTCAGAATATCCATAGACTCGATTTCGATCCTTGAAGCAACACGTCGAGCACGGGTATCATGACTTCTGTTCCTCGTTGATCTGCACCTCCTCAACACCTCCAGTCACCTTCTTTCCAACCTCACCGAGTCCGTACCTGATGACGCCACATTAGCTGTCGATCTTCACAACGATAGCATAGAGCACTTACCACGAAATGACCGCCATACCCAAGATCGCCGCCAAACAACTAAACACCAACGCCACAATGCCCCTAGCCTCAAATCCATCGGGCAGTGGGTCAGGACTTCTGGCTGCGCCGCTGAGGTCGAAAAGATCTTTGGTATTGCCGGCTGCATTGCCGGCGATAGGGATGTTTTGAGCTCTACATGCTTCTAGATGGTCTTCTGGGATCGTGAGCGACTTCTGCAGGTCTTCTGGGGCTTCGATCATTGTGGCAACAAGCCCCGATGCGACATGCCACTCGACGTGACAATGAAAAAGCCATACGCCCGGGTTGTCCGCCCGGAAGCGTAGAACAATGTTGCCGTTCGGGTTCACCATGAACGTGTCCCGCCGCATAGGCACAGCAGGCAAGGTCGCATTGCCGACGTAGGAGGTGGCGTTCGCGGCTGAGCGGACGATAGCCTGGAAGTTGTGGCCGTGAAGGTGGAAGGGATGTTTACCTCGGTCATTGTTGTTGAGGACGATCTCGATGACCTGATTCTTGCCGAGGATGAAGGGATTGGTATTGGGACCGTAGATGAAGGGGTTTATCGCAGTCGTATTGGCGGTCACGGCGGTGTAGAGGGTCGGGACAACTGGGCTGACGTAAGTGCTGTTATTGAAAAAGGCACTGCATAGATGGTCAGATAGCTATACCAAGGGAGGAAAATTACGCGACATACTAATTTGCACCGTCGCCGAGGTTTCCCATCCGCATGTCAAGAGTGACAGAATGATCGACATTCTCGAGAAGGGCTCCGCCGTCAGTAGGAACGAGGGCGAAGTCATCGAAGGCATCAAACCCGTCTATCAAGGCGGCAGCAGGCGTTGGCCGCGACGCATCGTAGACTAACCAGCTGGTAACGTTAGGGTTCAGAGTATGCGGAACTTTATCGAAGAGATCCTGGCAAAGGTCAGCTTTGACGTGCAGCTAAAGGGCGGGCTTCTCACCAGGTCCATACTACCCACGAAAGCGTAATTGGAGGATGTCTCGTTCTTCATCGTAATGAGAACACTGTAGCGTTGTCCGGCAGTAAGGTAAATCATACTCGCATCAGCGGCCTCAGTGTATACGCCATCGACCTCAACTATACGCATTGTGTGATTCTCGAACCACAGGTACTGCCCTGCGAAGGCGCCCATGTTGATGATCCGGAACATGTAGGTCTTCCCAGGTTGAACAGACACGGTCATATTTTGAGTATCATTCATCAAAGCCGCGTTTGGTACCGGTTCGGCTCCAGTCGGATTAGTGTAGCTGAGAAAGGACTTCATCAGACCTGGAAGTTGATCATGGTACCAGTCGGACAGGGTAAGCACGATCTCCTCGTCGTATTGCCCCTTGTGCGGCGAGTCTGGATCATGTACGATCAATGGGCCACGTAGGCCATCCGGATATTGAGCAATAACGTGGGAATGATACCAGTAAGTGCCCGGTTGATCGATCTTTTTGCGTCAATACCGTCATAGTTGAGATGGGATTTCATGACTAACCTTGAAATCATAGACGAGGGATCCACCTATGGGAATAGAGCATTGCGTTGCTCCCACCGCTCCATCCATCTCAGAGGTGCCATTCATGTATAAGCCGTGGAAGTGTAAGCTTGTGGTCTGGTTTCCAAGCTGATTCTGCACCTTGACAATAAGGCGATCTCCTACAGTGACATCGATTTGTGGTATAGGCCATCGACCATTGATGCCGATAACTGGACGGTCGAATGCTCCGTCAGGGTTGGCTATGACCCATGTGATGTTGAAGTCGTAGGTAACGGTGGCAGCTTTGGCGAACGCTGCAAAGAGAGCAGCAGCGCCGAAGGACGCTCTCACTAACGACAACATCTTGTCCTGCTAGGATCGGAACCACGACAGCCGGATTACTCCTGCTTGTCCCGGAATGTCCCGAGAATGTAATCGACCTGTACCCCTTTCTAGCCGAAGAATGATGAAGTATGGCGATATTTAAGGATCTGATAAGATGGCATCAAAATTAGATTATCTGATTAGTTTATTCGGACTTCGCACTGGCGGCAACTTTTTCTTTCAGTGTTGGAGCAATGCCGGGGCCGCAATCGGGGATCCAATAAGAGCTATGGAAAATCGTGGCCTGACCCTTGGGTTTCGTCACCTTGGAGAACGGAATTTCGGCTTCTCAAGCGGCGTGATGTGGAGACTGGATGTAGTTAGACTTCGATCATCATGTGGATAGACAAGTCGGGACGGATCTGATAAAGGATGCAAGATTCATTGGCCACGCTCTCTTGAATTGGCCAGCCATCCTATGTTTTCGCCAAGAGCCAAGAGCAGCCATAACATGCCGATGGATGAAGATGACATAGGGACACTGCAAGAGAGGAATTGACACTTACAATGAAGTAGCCGGGATCATCGAAGTGTTGTCAGACCGCTGATCAAAGAACGACGAGTCCAGATTCCTGCAATGTAACCTTTGCATACCATATGAATGTAATTGTAGGCTTACTCAGATGGCTGCTGACATGTTCGATGTGACTTTGACAGTAAAAACGATGAATGCCAAGAATCGAAATCCGCTCGTCCTAACAACAGTGGGATGTCGTTGCCCAATTAGATGCTAACCGAGGTCGTTAACCTCCGCCTTACCCGCGCTGCAATATCTTCACGCCCACCGCTATCGGCCAACCAACAACAACAGTTGACGTTTTTGACATCTCGTACAGTTATTACAGACACTGTGTTGCAATATTGGGAGAAGGGTCTTCTTTCTATGAATAGGCATTGCTGTGTCGTGGTGAAAAACTGTCAAGTCATTCACCGCCCTTGATGTTCCTCAAGATCTTTTAGAGCCGACAAGTTGCCCTTATCAATCAGATCTGATAAAATATCATCTCCATCGAATCGACGAAAGGAGAATCGATCACAAGGTTAGAAGAGATAATCTGAAGCAAGGAGACCGACTTCCTACCTAGGACACGTCAGGCGTCCATACGGGCCCTGGTTGCCCGGTTGTTCGCGATGGTCGCCGCCACGTCTGTGTTCGCTGTTCCTGGTAGGCGGGGCTCATTTGATATCGCCTCTGCATGGAAGCTAATAGTATCAAGTCTTCTTCATCTGCTTCCGTGAGACACTCGAGACCGGCATCATCGTTTCGGTACTCCTGGCATTCCTGAAACAGACATTGGGTGGACACCCTGACCCTACCGTCCAAAAGAAACTTGTTCGCCAAGTGAGTACTAGGAAGGACTGCTGGTTGATCTCAGCTTACAGATGGCATCCAGGTCTGGTGGGGAACTATCCTCGGCCTGGTATTCTGTGTCTGCATCGGCGCTGGTCTCATCGGAGCCTTCTATAGTCTCGGCAAAAATCGTTGGGCAGGCACTGAAGACATCTGGGAAGGCGTCTTCGGACTCTTAGCCTCCGTCGTCATCACTGTCATGGGTGCTGCGCTTCTTCGTGTGTCTAAGCTCCAGGACAAGTGGCGCGTTAAGCTCGCGAGGTCGATCGAATCTAAGGATGGTGCCAAACGCAAGACTGCGGAAGGCCGCTTCAAGCTTTGGTGCGAGAAATATGCCATGTTCACCTTACCGTTCATCACCGTCCTCCGTGAAGGTCTCGAAGCAGTAGTCTTCATTGGCGGTATTAGCCTCGCTTTACCTGCCAGTTCATTCCCACTTGCTTTGATCGCTGGCTTAGCCTGTGGCTGTTTAATCGGGTACCTCATCTATAGGTAAATGGTTCTTATCAAGATTATACTAGCGCCCGTGCTGACAGGGTCAATAGAGGTGGAAATATTGCCTCGATCCAAATCTTCCTCATCATTTCTACGTGTTTCTTGTACCTGGTCGCCGCTGGTTTGTTCTCCAGAGCAGTATGGCTGTTCGAGGCAAGCAAGGTAAGATAGGTTCCTCTTTCGGAAAGCTTGGTATTGACCCTATCCAAGTGGAACAAGAGGATCGGCGGAGATGCCTCGGAAACTGGTTCAGGACCAGGGTCGTACAACATCCACAAAAGCGTCTGGCATGTTAATGTAAGCACTGTCCTTAGCTTGTGAGACAATACTGAACATGATCAGTGCTGCAATCCCCAGATCAATGGTGGTGGTGGTTGGGGTATTTTCAACGCCCTGGTCGGATGGCAAAACTCCGCAACCTATGGGTCTGTCATCTCATACAATGCGTACTGGATCGCCGTCATCGCCGCCTTCTTGGCCATGCGATACAACGAAAAGAAAGGTCACTGGCCAATATTGAAAGCAAAGACAACGGAAGCCAAAAGAAACTTTAGTGGGTCGGATAGCGATGAGGAGATTGCTATCACCATCCCGGAGAAAGCGGTCACTCAGAGCAAGTAGTTCGCGGTGGGATGAAGCGTGAGAAGTTGAATAAACAGTGCTCCACTGAGAAAAAAAGATCTAGGATTAGAATCAAGCTTCGGTTGCTAGTCGATGGCAGGTTGCTGCATGGCCTGTGCAGAAGAGGGCGGAGTATCAGGCACCTGGATGAGTGTCTCGCGATCTTACCGGCAAGAGTAGGTAGGTAGGTAGGGAGAGCACATGGCAAACGTAATAGCAATCCACACCGTATAGCGCAAGTGAAGATCAATCCGTAGGCAAGAGGTATATACTTTTTTAGGAAATGATCAAGACAATGGGGTTCGAAAAGCTGGGTAACTTGATTAGTATTGCAGATTACATGACTTCTGATTGGTCAAGAAATCCCTTGGTAGACCGAGCAGCCAAGGCTTCACACTGTCACTACTTTACTGTTTCCCAGCTCGACAGTCCCCGTATACCCCAAGGCGACACCGATTTGCTTACGATACATATATTCGGGGTCACTGTTGCTATCATGGCTTGGCCGTATCCTTGAATAGGACAAGTAGGCCCTTGAGCCGCTCTGCCCACAGAGTTCGATTACCACTAAACCACTCAAGAAGGCTCGCAGCCGAACTTTCATCATTTGAATCGAATGACAGGCTTGCCAGTCATCGAGTTCACATCGAATCTGTACACAGGCGGTCGATCCCTTTGATAAAGCTGGTTCAAGCGACGATGCGTTGCACGCTACACTGAGGAGTCCCAGCCCGCCCACACAGTGAACCACATAACTACATAAGCGTTCAACTAGGCCTACACAATTCTCAAGCCCTTCCAGAGCTGTACGATTTAGCAATCCACCCTATACGCCCGTCTTGGAAGCCGATTGAAAGCTTCGACAGCGTTCAGGCCCACCGAATACTATGTCATCTACAGAGGAAACAACTCGCCAGTCCCCTGTGACCAAGAAAGCGATACGTGCACTATCGAGGACAGGCAAAAGAGATATCGTCACTCCTCCTATCAGGGACAGCGAATCTGGATTGATGGTTCGCCATATCGCGACGAAGACTATGAAGGGCGACCTGATGTTGAAAGTGAGGGATCGAGGGACGGGCGACCAGCATTTCTATTTGGTTGATGCGACAACCCTACGCGATGCTTCACCCTACTTCGGCACACTTCTCGATCCAAATAAGTTCGCGGAGGGGATCAGGCTTGATGAGAGGACGAAGGAAATTGGCATGAAGCACGCGGGTTACAACACGGTGCCGCTAGCAGACCTACCCGTTGTTGCGGTCGATGATGTTGGACAGGTACCGGCACAGGCTTCCACAGAAGCGGTCTTTACTTTGTTTCTCTGCATATTGCACACGCTGGTCGTAACATGGGCACAGCCGGACTGGTCCTCCCTCGCCATGCTTGCCATCATCGCCGATCGGTTCGACGCCCTGCAGACGGTGGCGACTTTCGTTGCTAGACGTGGTTGGACCAATAGGTCTTTCTCGTGGGACGAGAGAACACCTTTGGGTGTTAAAGGGGAACAACTAGTGCGACAGCAGATACTCGTAGGCTTATCATTCGGGATAGCTCCTTTGTTTCGGAAGCAGACTGCCACCCTTATCGTCGCCGATTCAGTCTTGTGGTCCGAGGACGAAGTAGCTGGAAAAATTGATCAAGAAGCTCTGTGGTGGGACCTACCTCAGGGTATTGAAGGTACATCGGGACATGATCCACGGACAAATGGGACAATCCAAGCTGACCTATCAACTTATAGAAGAGATGTCGTATCGTCGTGGATACCTCCTCGAGACGATCAGTTCGCTCCAACAGCATTTCATAAATCTATACATCTTTGAGCCAAATCAATGCAAATACGGCTACGACTCGACACCAGCATGCAATTCCTTCCAGCTTGGACAAATGATACGCTTCTTCTCCCGGCACCATACTTTGAGTCTGGAGAGTACATTTTACCCATCGCTCAAGACTCAGCCCATGCATGGCAATATTCTAGAACTTCTGATTACTCTGCGAGCTTGCCCCGGCTATCAGGTTAATTCATTCCATGCTCATTGCGGCATCCGTACGAGGTTCCTGTCCTGCTTGGAGCTCATCATACCGCTTGCGCAGGTTGGAATTTGTGTCCGACCCTGGAAAACGGATGTGATAGGAGAGAGCTGGGAAGGTTCCCCACATGGAGGCACATGGCGGTATGCTCCTCGGTCGTTGGAGCATTCTGCTGTAGGCTGTGAGGTGCATCGTCAGGTCAAGGCAATGTATACGGCGGAGGAGAGGGACTGGACCTTTCGGCCTCCATGATTGGCGCTTTGGCTCGACTGGGGAAGCCCTGTGCTACAGACCCACAATGGGACGCCTAAGGCACTCACAGTAAAGCGGTGTAGCCTTCATCATCGCGGCGACGCTCCGAATCTGCACCTCACACTAGTCTAACAACTTGGAGAAAGCTACATGATTCCTAGCATACGGACAAGATCTCTGCCGGCCTGCTCGCTTGGCAATCAAATGTGGTTCCGACTAGTGCAAGCTACTTTTACTGTGCTATCACGGAAGCTGCCGGCATCGGGGTGAGAAGTGTAGAATCCGATACTTCCTGCAATACTACGTGATGTTCGACTTCCTCGTGTTCGAGGAGATACACCGTAAGCTTGCCACAGCACCACTCTCACACATATCAGATGAGCTCGTGATCCATTGCAAAATTCCCACCCGCTTATATCCGTACGGCGCAATGGCCCCCACCATAAGCGCTACATCTCCCGTGCAATGGGGAAGCCTGTCTGCATCGGTACCTCAGCGCCGGTACCATCCTGAACATGAGACATCAGCCGATAAATGATACCGAGCAATGCCTCCTGGGCGCTTAAGTAGGCCGACTCGTAGGTCTCCTAAGGGGTCCTCAGAGCAGCCAAGCCTCCAACGGCTAAGCCCAAAACAGGCGATTTCGTAGGGCTGAGCCAAGACAGGTGCCGTGCGATTGGGCAGCACTGCCTACGCCGCAAGCAACTGCGCCTTTCTCCATCTCGCAGGCAAACCCCACACGATCATCTAAAGCTTCTTTCATGGCTGTGGTGGAGATGCCACAACAATGGTCACTCCGTGCCGTTTCCTTTCGCCATCCGTAAAAGCGCTACAACTGCAACAGATTCCTCATTTCTTCCTCCACACAGGCAGTTGCCGAGGCAGACATTGTCAAACACACTGCCAGCATGATCCTGGATCACCAGCGCATCTGCGTGTGAGACCAAGTGCTTGCTGATATATAAGAAGATGTGGCCCAATCGTCAAGGTAAGAGTAAACATCAAGTCTCACCAGTCTGCTATCAAGTGACTCTATTGCTCCCCCTCAGTACCGTGGTTGAGACACTTCACACAACAACACTGACTTATCCGCGCCTTCCCTACCCCACTCTTCTTTGTTCCCAATACCGGAACAATTTCATTCACCATGTCCTTCATCCTTGAGACCCCGACTCTTTGTACTCAAACCTCCTCCGCCCCTACAAAGAACATGCCCTTCTTCACAGCTCTGCGCTCCAAAGCCCGCAAGAGCTCTCTCACCAGAACCTCATCAACCCTCAACGCATCAACCGTCAACCCACCACCATCTGACAACATGCCCTCTCTGAAATCCAACTTCGGCTCCATCTTCCACAAATCCCCCTCCACCCGCCGCCCCGACTTCAACAGCAACAACCCCTTCGCCTCCAATTCCACCGCACCACCAGCTTACAGCGCCACTCCTCCCAGCAACGCCAAACCCACCCCCTCCTCATCCACCGCCGTTCCGTGCCCCACCTCCATCGAAGACACCGAATTTTCCTTCCTCTCCACCTTCGACACCGTCTTCCTCATCGACGACTCCGGCAGCATGGCCGGCCGCTGCTGGCGCGAAACGCGCGACGCCCTCAAGACCATCACGCCCATCTGCACCGCCCACGACGCCGACGGCATCGACCTCTACTTCCTGAACGAGAAAGACAACGTCGAGTACAAGAACGTCACCACCCCCGCAGACGTCGAGGCCATCTTCAACAACGTGAGGCCAAGGGGCGGAACACCGACCGGCAGCCGCTTGCACGCGATCCTGCGCCCGTATCTGCGCGAGCTGGAGATGAAGGGCGAGGAGAATGTCAAGCCTCTCAACATCATCGTCATCACCGACGGGCAGGCGTCGGACGATGTGGAGTCCGTGATCCTCTCCGCAGCACGCAAACTCGATAAGTGGGAGGCCCCCGCCTGGCAGGTGGGGATCCAATTCTTCCAGGTCGGGGAGGACGCGGAGGCGAAGAAGATGCTCGAGCATTTGGATGATAAGCTGGGGCAGAACAGCTTGAAGAACAGCGGGAAGCCAGGGGAGAAAGAGGAAATCCGAGACATGGTGGACACAATGTCCTGGGTCGGCAAGACGGGCACGGGCTTGAACGCTGAGGGGGTGCTGAAGTGTGTGTTGGGGGCGGTGGTCCGAAGGCATGATAATGCAGAAAAATCTAGCGCGAAGCTGAGACCGGGAAACTAAAAGGGGGAAACTCACCAAAAGGGCATCACGAGGAGGGAGATCGGATAACAGGATGTGCTTGGGGCGTTGGCGGCTTGCTTGAAGGGTTCTTTCCCACGCTATGCGGTGCTCTGGGACATCTACGCAGGCACGGGCAGAGTGTTTCCTGCTTCTTGTATCTTTTCTTCTGAATTTCCCTTTACGCTTCAACATTCGCAACCTGCGCAGCTTTTTATGCCTGCAGTCTCTCATATCGAGAAGCATAGAATATCAATCAGTCCAGAACTCGAATACTGAACCCCTTCTATCCATCTCCAGACACATAATAATTAACCAACTCTTGCGTACAACCCCTCGAACCCTGCGAGTCTAATGATTCCGAGAAATCTAGATCACAGTGGTTTATCTCTCCTCCCTCTCATTCTACATATCTCCGTCTATCACTCTATTCCAAAACTTCGATCTTCTATCTCAAAAACCCCTCTTTAACTTGTCTTACGAACGGCGAATATCATTGAATCCTTTATTATCCTATAGGAATCTCATATCGCTGGAACTATATCACACTTTCCAAGAATTGACATCTATCAGCGTACTACCTTCTCTCTTCTCTCCTCCGCAATGTTACATATTCGCTCTCTCCATCCCAACCACTCGTTTGAATGCTCTCACTGAGCCACAGCTCGTGTAGCTTCTCTCCTCTGCCCACCCTCTCCTCTTCCTCTTCATCCACCCATCTCCTTTCTCTCCATCTACCCATCTCCTCTCTCTTCTTCTCTTCCCCACTCTCCTTCCAACTTCCAACCCATCACTTATATCCCAATTCGAGCGCACAGAAAACAGCACCCTACTTACTGACCTACCAATCTCCCAACCAATCTCCCTCCCTCCCTCCCTCCCTACCTACCTACCAACCCCCCACTCTCACCCCCCTCGGCAGATACCCGCGCTATCGATCCCGAGAGAGAGCGTGGAAAGATAGAAGGGTGAAGAGTAGATGGGTGTATGGACGTGGACGTGAGAGGAGGGGAGGGCGTTGTAAAAGGGAGAGGGTTATAGAGAGAGGGGGTTGGAGAGAAGGGGGAAGGGGTTGGAGAGAAGAGGTTTGAAGCGGGAAGGAGAGGGAAGAGGGAGGGGGTTGGAGAGAGAAGAGAATAGGAGAGAGCAAGAAACAAGAGTCGGAAGAGAACAACTTCTCCGCCCTCCATTCAAGAGAGAGAAAGGGACGGTATTTGCTTACTTCTTAGATATTTGGACTTGAGTATGAGCGTGGTGATGGACGAGAGAGGAACGGGATGTGGGTGGATGGTGGGGGTTTGGGGCTTGAGGATTTGTGGGGAGGAGGATGGTGTGTGAGAGGAGAGCGAAGATTGGGCGGGAGGAGGGATTGGAGTTGGGTAGGTGGGGCGGGGATTGTGTGGTTGTTAAGGGGTGGTGTATGGAATAGATGGATGAGGCGCGTGGGGAGCGAGTGGAAGGGTAAGGTAGAGATTGGGAAACATACAGTGCGTAATGCGAAGTGTCGCTTTTTACACATTGCTATTTATATCCAACAGTGAATACCAACACACGTCCTCATACTCAGGCACCAAATCGCCACGTCTATCATCCAACCGTCCAAGAATCCCCTTTTTAGACTCTATAAACACCTCTCCCCCCCCGTCATCCCACCCACGCTCTCAAATATCCCATCAAGTGATATCCCCCTACGAGCACATCCCCCACTTCGACTGGCACCAATTCGCCGCGCCGCAGAAACTCGCCCCGGCCCCACAGAAGTTGCTGCCGGAGCAGCACAGTCCCGTCGCGCACTTGGCGTTGACGATCGGTCCGCAGGTGTCGCCGGCGTTGGCGGTTTTCGGTGGGGAGGTGGGGAGAGGGGGTGCGGTCTCGTTGTCGCATTTGCCGTAGCCGGCTTGGCAGCCGGTGCCGCAGTAGAGGGTTTGGTCTTGGAGCTGTGGGCGGGGGGAGGGGGTTAGTTTCTGGGTGTAGGGGGATCGGTGCGAGGGGGGAGTGGTGGGGAAGTGTGGTAGTCGGCGTTTGTAGAGATGGGACGGAAATGGCGTCGGTGGAGTCGTGGGCGGAAGCAAGCACGAGGAGTCAAGGGTGAGGCAAAGAAGAAGAATAGGAGCATGGAAAGACTCACATTGTTCTTGGGTCCACAGTGTCCTATTGAGCTGCAGCAGCGGTAAAAGTACGAGTTCTGACCCGCGCCAGGGCAGCTCACGCCACCTTGAGCGTGGCCACAGACGTCAATGTTGGGAATGCTAGACGCGTAGGGGTTGCTAGGGCTCTGTTATCACGGACGCGTTAGTCAGGAGCTCGGATGTATGCGAACGAGGCGGGTAGAGAGGGACCGCGTACAGCACAACTTGAGCCGGTGCCAGAGTAGCTTTTCTGGGACGTTACGGGATCGCAATAGGCGGCGCCTGTATCGCACTGTAGGCGCAATGGGGTCAACCTTCGTGTCGAGGCGGGTTTAAGGGATGAGAGCTGCGTACCCAGCCGTATTGACTGCCTGGAGGCGGATATTAGCAATTGTCGGTATAGTAGAGGTTTGGTAATCGGCTTACAGCATTTACCAGCATCGCACTTCTGATTGCCATAGCTAGGTCCGCAGTTCTGAGCAAGTGCCACGGCGCCGAGGAGGGACGCAGCAAGTAGGGACAAATGCATGTTATATTGAATTTGGTAGAAGCGATCGACTGGAATAATGAACGTACGAATAATAGCGTAAAGCTATGCAGACAAAGAACCGCGAAAACGAGGGACAAGAGAAACGAAATACCTACGGAGCCACAGGAGATAACAATCTTCGGAGAATGAGCGAACAGCCATGTTTTGTAGCAGCATCGCAATGCGCACCAGCCTAAGGGTCGCTCGAGCTTCGTTGAAGCGCAAGCCATTCATCTCGCATCTCGCTCCTCAGGGTCTCTGCAAAGGCGATCGGCTGTTGCCGAGAGCAAATGGTCCAAGCTGAGGCTTGACATCTTTCCTGATGCAGTAAGGTAGTGACTAGACCCCGTGTTGCAGGCCCAGCTCGGGCGCCTTACTGTCGGCTCAGTTCATCTAAGAACTTGGCCGAAACAGCTAGGAGCCTAGGAGGGAAAGACTGTCGTTGGACATCTGGAGACCTATTGGGCGAGGGGCGGAGGCGTGCCATCAGATCCGACGAGCCTGACTCGTACCCAATACCCATACGCATTCATTGAGTGCTGTTGGAAGTTGACAGCAATTCGCAGATCGATATCCATGTCGCGGAAACTGTAGGACGAGGATGAGCTGGCAACGCCCCGTGTCATTGGGCGGCTAGGAGTATCTTGGCGCCAGGAACCGATCGACTTGCAGGGATACGATCCGTCGTCTATCCCTCGCTTCGGGAGAACTACGGGTAATCACCGGTGAATCCAAAAAGTGATGCATCGAAGTCTTTGAGTCACTGAGAGGCGACGATACCTTCGTCGAGCAGGTTCGTTGTGCACGATAATGTCTGGCCAGCTGTCTCACTGAGCTTGCTCCACAGTGAAGACGTCCCATCCAACAGCATGGAAAGCTTCTGACAAACAGCTAGCACTGCAGATGTTCGATGCCCCAAAAAAAAATCTCGACCAAATCATAGCTATCGAGGTCCCTTCCTCAAGAGCTACTTCATGAAATGGGCCCGTGAATGGGAACTGGTCCATGCCAATCGAACCTTGCAACACATACGGTTTTGGCCTTCAGCACCTGCTACCATTCATGTAGCGGCTTGCAACCACGTTCCGTGCCACCCACGTCGAACCTTCAGCCACGGTACGCTCAGACTTGACAAATCCTTGCCGGCTACTACAATTGCACTTCAAGATTGTTATAACGACCCGTCGGCCGCCAATTGCGTCGAAGGTGTCGCAAAGCAGCTCGATCGGACACCCAAAGCTTTCAAGCAGTCTTTGAGGAGACTGAGGCGCAAGAACAAGATTGTGGAATCACATCATCCAGGGACGTCTTTCGAGAGTTCCAGACCCCCTGGATTCCGGAAGATGAAGTCCTACATACAATTCCTCACAACGCCAACGGTGGATACGCCTGGCACAGCCCTACTCCTCCACTTCGATGAAAAGCGCTACCTGATCGGTCACATCCACGAAGGATTGCAGCGAGCTGGCATTCAATTTGGAACGAAGTTTGCAAAGGTCACGGATATTTTTTTGACCGGCAAGACGGAATGGAGCACCACCGGAGGACTTTTCGGCTTGATCCTGACCCTTGCGGATGCCGCAACGGAATCCACAAAAGTAGCTATCGAGGCTTCGAAGCAAAAGAAAGCACGTCGACACCAGCAGCTCAGTCAAGGTCACACTCTTAGCGCTACGGACATGGGACTTGCCAGCAAACCTTGGTCAGATATCAGCAAGCCTACGCTGAACGTCCACGGTGGCCCGAATCTCAACCATTCGGTTGCGACTGCTCGACGCTTCATATTCCGGAAGAGCATGCCAGTCAACGTTCTAGAACACGAAGAGAAATCTGATGAAGCTGACAACATAAATCGGAGACCGGACTGGGTCGATGATCACATCCAGGCTTGGACACTGGCGATAAGTCCTACGACAGGAGGTGGCTCAGCCAGCCAAAGTCCAAATTCTCGGAAACGAAATCATGCTGAATATGCCGAGACCGTCTCTCCCACGAACCTCTTTGGGGACGACCCTAGTGCGAGTGACAAAGCCCGCACGGATCAAGATCTGCGCAAACACGTAGTTTCCGAAATGTTCAATTCATCATGGCGCTTGGATGAACTCGAGGAACGTCCTTTGTCCGAAGTGAATGACAATACGCAAATGTTCATCCGAAATCGCGAAACAAACAAGCTTGAGCGCTACAAACCACCGCCTCGAGATGACCGTACGCTAGCCTCCGATATCACTGTACTCACGCGCAAAGCGTGGCCAGGGGCAAACATCGTCGGACTACCGGCTTGCAAGCCATCCTCAGTGGCATTATCTTACATCATTCGCAACCACCGCCAGCGCGGCAAATTCCTAACATGGAAAGCCAAAGAATTGAATGTGAAGCCAGGTCCGCTGTGGTCACAACTCACCCGTGGAGAAAGTGTCCAGGCTAGCGATGGTAAGACCGTGACACCCGATATGGTGCTTGCCGAAGGGAAAGAAGGTGGGGGCATTGCGGTCGTCGACCTTCCCAGCACGAAATACGTGGAGAACCTGATCAGGAGACCAGAGTGGCAGGACAAAAACATCATGACTGGAGTAGGAGCTATACTGTGGCTTCTAGGGGCCGGTGTCGCTAAGGACAGCCGCTTGCAGGAGTTCATGTCTAAAAACAAGACGCTGGAGCATATCATATCCTCCCCAGATCATTGCTCGAATAATCTAACATTCTCGTCTGCTGCGTCCTCGGCTATCCGTTTGAGCCAGATTCATCCTCGTTATTACCCTATACCTGTGCATAACAACAGTCCTTCAGTGCAAGTCGATGCGCAAGAGTGCACGGTAGCTGTCGCACAGCGAGGGCAAAAGTTTCAGCTTGAACCTACATTCGAGAAACAAGATGATGCAATTGTACCTCTTCTTGATACTGCGGCCGTGCTGCAGAATACCCCCAAGGACGTACTCCAACTAGCGCGAGATGCCAGAGGGCAAATCGATCAAGCAAAGATAGCGAAGAGGCCAGGGCAACGGTTGCCCAGCGAGGATGCAGAAATCACGTTTCTGGGGACTGGCTCGGCGTTGCCCTCGAAATATCGTAATGTTGCAGGTACACTGCTACGGGTGCCTGGCTGTGGTTCTTATTTACTCGACTGCGGGGAAAATACGCTGGGACAACTCAAACGTGTCTACGGTCCAGAAATGATGAAGGAAGTCTTGCGCGATCTCAAGCTCATCTGGATCAGCCATCTTCATGCTGATCATCATCTTGGGTTAGCATCTGTGATCAAAGCCTGGTATCAAGAAGTCCATGGTGCTAGTAACAAACCAAGTACAAGCAGTCCTTCAGTCCTCGATGAATTTATGGATCTCTCCAAGGTTCTTTGCGAAAAGGATAGGCTTTGCGTTGCTGGGACTGGATTAATGATGACTTGGCTGAAGGAGTATGCAAGCGTTGAGGATTATGGATATAGCAAGATCGTACCGCTTGCATCAATTACAACGGCAAACAACCAATCCTTTCTGGAGTGTCACGGCAAGCGATTCAATTGGAATGCAAACAACCCAGAGTAAGAGTCCATTATCTCTCATTCACAGAAACTAGCTAATCTAACTTGGTTGCAGATCCCCGAAGGTCATGCAAGCACTACAATCGGCTACCGGTCTGAGAGAGCTCAGTGCCTGCCAGGTATCTCACTGCTTTGATGCCCAGGCTGTAGCGCTCAGTTTTCCCAACGGTTTCAAGGTTTCTTATAGCGGTGATTGCCGGCCATCCAAGCGATTTGCAGAAATCGGCAAGGATTCGACTGTTTTAATACATGAGGCTACCTTTGATGATGAGATGCAGGGCGATGCCGAAGCAAAGAAGCATAGTACGACCAGTGAGGCGATCGGTGTCGGTTTGGCGATGCGAGCCCGGAGGGTCGTGTTAACTCACTTCAGCCAGAGATATCAAAAGATACCAGTCATGGAAAGCCTTGCGGTTGACAAGGTCAAGCTCGAGGACGCTGAAGATCGAGACCTTGATGAACCGATGGTCGACGCAGAAGCTGCAGCGGTCTCAGTCGAGGGTTCATCTGAGCACGTTCCGACGGATGGGGTCGCAGCCAATGATGTCCATGCTGCGAAAACGAATGTCCCAGACATTGACGAGACTGGGCCCTCCAAGCTGCCATCGGCGAAACCAACAAGTCCAATGATAGCGTGGAAACCTGTACAGGCGGAGCAGCCTACTTCGAAGCTTGTTGATGATAAGTCGGCCACTTCCGTTCGCCGTGGCAGTGGGTCTATCGTACCGATTCCCTTCTCAGCCACCCAAGACATGAAAGTATGCGTTGCATTTGACTACATGAAAGTTAAAGTTGGAGAGATCGAGTACATGGAAAAGCTCACTCCAACTTTAATGGAGCTGTATCAGACAGGCGAACTTGATGACATAATCGAGAAACAGGCTGCGGAGACAGCGAATGCCAAGTCGAAGAACGAGAGCAAGGGAAAAAGAGCAGAAAAACAGAAAAGCAACGAAGAGATTAATAGAGGGAAGAAAAGGCAGGAAAAGTATGAGGCAAGGAACAAGCCGCAAGCGGAGGAGCAGGACGAAGAAGTCAGAGTGGAAGTGCCCAAGGAGATCGACATCGCCGACGAAGATCAGTCAACTGAGGGAATACCCTGCACGGATGTGTCGTTTGATGGCGACACCGTTGATAGGAGTCGAATGACTCAGGGTCCGAGGGTCAGACGTGTGATGAATTCCGACTCTGGCCAGCCTCAGGCGAAGAACGGCACCAACAAAGATAAGTCAGCTGACGCTATATCGGTCAATCGTGTGTCAACTGTCCATCAAGATCAATCCGGTAGATTTCGCTCCAAAAGAAGAATAGATAAAGCCGCTAATAAGAAAATCGCTCAGCAAGCCAAATCATCTACCCGAACGCGAACCCGCACTACGATATATCCCGATACGACACAGATGCACGACCATGACGAGCAAGTAACAACTATTGCCGGAAAAGGTAAACCGAGTGCACCTTGCAATAACACAACACATATGTTCAGCCATAAAGAAGAGATCAAGGTAGACAACAGGACACGGTCGACCCGCAAAGCCGTTGCCAAACCAAAGAAACAGGGACGCCGGGCGAGATTTTCCGTAGAGATGCCGTATTCCACCCTCAGGAAGATTCTTTCCGAGCTACAACAACTCCGTCAGCTGAGGAACCCCATGGTCGAGCCACGGGCCCCTTCTTTACCCGTCAGAAACTGCTCATCCCATCCCGACCGATGCACTCATCTAAGGAAATTCTTTTCTAATGCCCCACGATCCACCCTCATAAGACGACACATACTCGAACCAACAACTCCCCTTCTGGAGCCTAGCTCTGACGATGCTTTGCCTGTGTCCAAATGATCCAGTCAACCACTCAAGAGCGACTCCACGGACTACTTTGCTCATCCGACACACATGTTGGCACCGACGCGGCAACGAGGTGAGCCACCATGGCTGGACATCCTCGACCACAGTGAATTGATCTCCAAGGTCTGGTATCCAACTTCCAGCACCAGCATAATAGCACTCGTATCTCAGAAGGCGCACTACACATCCTATAATATCATCTGTAAAGCGCATATCCCTCCTCATCACCCTCTACACCCTCCCTGAGACAGCGAAATCCCGCATCCGCATACCAACATCAATGCCTCATTCTTGCCACTCACAACCCACTTCAATCCGTCTTCCCAAAGCCCTATTCATGACACGACCCACAAACCTCCATCCCCCGTCCCCAGCCCATCACCCCCCGTATCATGCTCCGAACAACGTACCCTTTCTCGCACCACCATCTAGCCATGCCATGCATCCGTCCCGCCCGTCCCGCCCTTACCTACATCCAAAAGCTACGCCCTTGCCCGCCCAGAACACCCACTTTCCCACTCTAAGATAGATACGCGCAACCCTTCTTCATCCAAGCACCTCCCTCCCTCCGCCAGAGCCCGTACCTCCCATCTCCAAATCCCCTCCCAATCCCCGCATCCAAGCCTCTACTTCCCAAGCTCCAATCCCCAACGAATCTCCCTCACCCCACGCGCTTGCCAAGACCCATCAACTCGGCCATTTTGATGGGTCTCGTCCCAGCAGGATTGCGCGATATCAATTGTTGAAACATCCACGCATTTGTTTTCTTGCAAAGAGTAAGGTGAGGTAGACGGACGGGTTTTGCGTAGGTTGGGGAGGGAGGGAGGGATGGCGTTGCAGAGGAAGGGAGAAGGGGGGGGGAAGGGGGGTTTTAGTAGGGTGGGCAAAGGGGGAAATGCAAAGGCAGCCTTATATAGACAAGTCCACGGTGCGGATGGATTATGCAGAATTGCTCGTTTGGGAGGACTAATTCCTATTTGCGGCTGTGTATGTTATCCCCCTTTATTAACGCCAATTCGATGCACACTGTATAGGCTCATAGCTCTTCCTTGAATCCCTTACGACGTGCCTTCCTTACTCGCACAAGACATAGAAGCCATCCCTACATTCAACCCGCGAAGTCCATTCCTCACATCTACCAACACTTGGCAATTCATCTTCGCACGCTTCACACATGCCACCAGCATCTGTCCAGCTTCCGAGTTGTACAACGAGGTGTGCGAGTAGAACAACAGAGACATTTCTAACGCAAAAGGAGAGTATAGACGGCAGCGTCGAAACTACTATCAATAAAGCAGGTCCAGCTGGAATGATGCCAACGTACGTAGTTGCCGCGATGATAGTCATGGAGAGGGAGGCGGTGGAGGAGGAGAAGGAAGTGTATCGATTACCAGTAGATGGCGGTGGAGCTTGTTGTTCGAGCAGGATTATTAGTATTGCTTTGAAGGCTTCATCTCGGTGTCATGATGTTGGATATGGAGATGATGTGGCGTGGGGCCAGTTGAGCGGCATGCCCTTCTGTGCGACGATTTGCTGTTCCGGGGGTAGCCCTCTTGGAAACTATCCTTGAACGCTTTGAATACACGCTCAGATACGAAGTCCTTTCCCCTGTTGGTTTTGTCGCTGTTGTTGATAGATGGATCAGTATAAGGGGATGTTTGGATGCTTTGTGCAGATACAGTGGAATATGCATCCCACCGGCGCATGGCAAAATGACTACGAACGAGCTCCGCGAATACTGTCCTCCGGCTGCTTGATGCTGAACGTGCAAGCGCCATACCGAAGTTGAACAGGAACACTATCTCGTTCCTTCCGAGTTCTGCTTTCTTTCCCTGGTCCGAGAACTTTACCCATACTGAAAATCCCAAACGACACACAGCTATGGGGGCACCCGAGGGCATTCTCCATCGAATATTCTCTGTAGCGAACTGCGCACCAATGTTCCTAGTCTTGAAGCTCTCGAAGCATGGCCGACGCTCACCAAGGAGTTTCCAGAAGCTTGTGATTCGGTCTCGCTCCTTTCCCGTCCAGTATAGCTGTTCGGGTTGAGCGTCCGCATCAAAGATATGAAGTATCTCAGTCTTGCATCGTCGGTTGGCGGATTCAGGTCTAGCCAGCTCGAACGACGATTGGTCCCAAAACCTATCCCTCAATATGCGATGGAACAGGGTCTCCGGCGCGAGTAGCGTTCGCTTTCCAGACATGTACGGGCCTGAATCGTATTCTGCCATGATATCCATCATACTCCGCATATCCTTGATTTGTGATTCGAGCTATTCGAGGAGTCTACCGTCTTCACGTATCAAATTGAGAAGGTCAACACGATCTTCAAGTTGTGATCTGTGGTATTTTATCGGGAACTCAATATTCTTTATGCAATTGAGTATGCTCCATCCATCATACCCTCGGAACAAAGCATACATAACCCAGACTCGCTTCCCGAGCTTTCGGCAGGGGCTTTGGTGATCTTCTGAATTCCAGTGTCTCGCAAAGGCCAAAAGGTGGGATGACAGTGTAGCACGCCATTGTCGCCGATTGGAAGCCGCAACGGAAACCAACTGAACTCAAGTATACTGTTTGGTCTGATGGCTGGCTTTCTGATAGTGGAGAGGATTGCTTGAGACTTGAAAGGGAGGGACATCATGTACTCTGTCGAGATCGCAGAATTGAGGCCTATTGTCATAGATGATCATTATGGTGGCTTATGTAGATTCGATACCTTCTTCGAACCCTCCCATTAGGCCCGTCGGGCGTCTTATTCGGCAGTCTACCTTCTCTAGAAGGGATGCAACCTGGATGGAACAAGATCAACCTCTTGGATGCCGACCCAAATGAGACGTTGTTGATTTGATAAGAAATATATCCTTCGTCATCCAGCTGACAGGAAGTATGCAGTGGGCTCTAAGGTCCAGGGGAAGCAAAAACGCCCCAGGCACCACTCTTCCCACCTATCTTGCCAATGGCCTCCACACCTTCCAGCTTGAGGTGACGGTCCACAGCTTTACACATATCGATAATCGTCAGACCGGCGCCCACGACGCCCGTAAGCGCCTCCATTTCCACACCAGTCTTAGCAGTCGTAGAAACAGATACGGCGATGCGGACGCCACCGTAAGCACCAATTGATGCGGAGAGCTGCTTGGCTGCCTGTTCTTTTCTCTCGGCACCTAGGGCAAGCTCGGTGGGCGCTTTGGCCGTTGCCGGTACCTTCTCAATATCTAATCCCACAGGGTCGACGAGCTCTACGTCGACCACACAGGCCTCAACACCGATGCCGCCGTGTGCTAGCGGGATGATGTCACTTGTTTTCTTGACAGCCGTGATGGCCGCAACGCGGGCAACGGCTAAGACATCACCTTTCTTGAGAGCATTCTCGCGGATGAGACGAAGTGGCTCATGATTCGAGAAGGCAACATGACCAATAGCAAGAGCACGTCTATAGGTCGATGTCTTCTCGGATACTGATATCTGATGGACGGTCGAATGTTGGGTGAGGTGAGGGAGCTTACCAGCGCTCGCGGTAGCCTCATCCTTTGATTGCGCTAGTACTGTTGACGTTGAAAAGAGCCGTAACCTGGTAGTCAATCCAGATGTTTGAAATAGACTCGGAGGGATCAATGAGCTACTATGTACTCGACTAAAAGCCGAACGTCCAAGGCTCAACGTCGGCAGTGTAGCGGCTCCAGTGATAGTATCGTAGGTGCTTGCAGTAGACTGCATTGGGTTTAAGGACAGGGGTTCATCTAGGATTTGCCCCAGAATCAGTAGATGATATCTGCGGTATGATCGGAAGGCTGAAGGGAGCCTCATCACCTGTCCATCCACGCGCAAATTTGCGTTATCGGGCGATCGGGTAGCAGCAGAGTACGAAACAGCGACCTACCCACCGATCAAGATCATCGGCCTATTCTTCATATTCTCCAACTCGCCCATCCCGGCATGCTTCTCCTTTTTCCTCATGACTGCTAATCCAATTACTTCCAGAAGCTCTTGCTCCCTCTCGCTGTAACCCAAAGTGCCGGTGCTCCCGGGTAGAGCCTGTCTTCTATCCAACTCAACCCTCTTCAGAGCCTCCATAGCCTCTTCATCAATTGGCTGCCCACCATTGTCCTTCCTCAGCAGGTCTCGAAGACTGACTTCGCTATTGCCGAAAAGACATACTTTTAGATTGCCGTCGCTCGTGATTCGTAGGCGATTGCAGGTCCCGCAAAAATTGTGCGTCATGCTTGTGATGAATCCTATCTTGCCAACATACCCAGGGACGGCGTATGTCTTACTCGTATCGCTTTTATGGTCTTCAAATTTGTGCAGCGTAGGGTACTTTTCTCGTATCATAGCCAGCATTTCCTTGTACCCTAGCATCTTCCCTTTGCTCCACTTGTTCCCATCGAACGGCATATACTCAATGAACCTGACTTCAATATCTTTTTCTTTTCCCATCTCGACAAAAGGTAGGATTTCTCGTTCATTGACGCCACGCATCACAACGCAATTTATCTTAAGCTTGATGCCTGCCCCAGAACTATTCATTTCCAGGATTCGGTCTATACACTTCATAACGGCGTCGAAGCCTTTCCGTCGGGTCATAATCTGGAATTGAAATGGGTCCAGAGTGTCCAAGCTCAGGTTGACGCCCGTCAGGCCCGCCTCAACCATGCTGTCTAGCTTACGGTGTAAGGCGATACCGTTCGTCGTCAAACAGAGCTCACGAAGACCCTTCCGCCTGAGATCGCCAATGGAGTGCATCAAGGGAAGTATATCCCGTCGTATTGTTGGCTCCCCTCCCGTCAACCGTATCTTCGTGACACCTTGCGAGACAAAGAGGGCCGAGAGGTACGAGATCTCGGGTGTTGTGAGGAGATGGGATTGTGGGGAAAGAGGAACACCTTCTTCCGGCATACAATAGGTACAGCGGAGATTGCATCGTTCTGTGATGCTAATTCGAAGATAATCATGTTGACGGGCAAACTTGTCTGTGAGAAAGGCAGAGAACGGTTTCGCGGCTTTGAGCGTATCGGTGCGGGACAAACGCTGGTGATCTTGATTGATCGGGAATCCGTTATGGTGTCCTGACAGCGGAGGCAGGTCGTAGGCTGGTAAATGTTTTGTAGTGTCGGTTACCGATACTATACCACGGAACTCGAGGTTCCTCGAGATGGGTGTCCGCCGGCGCGCAGTGGCCGAGAGGACCTGCGTTGAAGAGCGGCATATCATCTTCGTAGCGCACAATTGTGGTCTGATCGCCAGGCCATAATTCCTGTGAACGGGCTGACGGAATTTGTATCATTATTACCGATTGCACGGCGAATGGCGCTGCCCTCGGCTGCACGAAAAGTGCTGTCATCGTTCATCACCGAAAAGCGTTATCAACCCTGAAAGTATTACTGGTCAGGGTTATAGAGTATGTCAAACAGCCACCACAGCCTTAACAGCATATGCTGTTAGCTCGTTGGGTGAAACTAACGGTGGCCGCAGCCTTGAGAGGCGCCGGTAACCTATCATTGGAAGAACTGAGAAGTCTTCAGCACCAGCCGATTGGTAGCTGTAAAATGTAGAAGATGGCTCGTTTTCATCGAGACTAAGTATGTACTCTATATAAGGCAAAAGTAGAGCTGGCTTGACTTGCAAGACTTTGGCCCTGTCGACTAGTTGTTCAACCCTCATAGCAGTCATGAATCGTCAAGCACTAAGATCTATCGATACCTCCACGAACGCCAGTCGAAGGCCTTCGTCACGCATGAGCAATGACGGCAGTAACTCTGTCGGAGAGCTCCTCCAGTTCCGAGCATAGACTTCTAAATTTCTCCATCGCAGCAGTGCTAACTCCGCTCGGATCAGCTTCCTCCTCTTCGACAACGAGCTGTACCCTGCCGAAAGCTTTCTCAAGCCCGATCTGACCGAAAATGGCCTGCGCTGGCTTCGAACCGCCGTTCTTTGTAGGAGCTGGACAATCGGAGTACAGATCAAAGGCTGGATCCGACTCGTCGAAGGCATCGCCGTCAGATGCGACGATGGGCTCAACGTCAGCTTCATCAGATACAGCGAGTGGCATTCGCTCGATTGATGGCGCTTGATTCTTCGATTCCGGAGTGAAAGCGTGGAAACCTGTAGTATCTGGTGACTTTCCGGAAAGATTGGCAAGCTGAAACTCATCGAAGACGGGCCCCTCTGGGATTGACGTAACAGAGAAGACTTGGGTGTCGAACGGTCCAAGATCCACATTGCCAGCCCAAGAATTGGAATTCGTGTTGTAGGCCGTAAGGTCGAATGTGTGCTCAGGGAGCAGGGTGATTCCAACATAAGGTGCATCCTGTTGTTGGTGCTCAACCTGTTGGCTTGGAACTCGGTTGGGATTGGCGTCTTTTGGAATGACGCTTTCAGCTGCTTCGGTTTTCATATTGGACGACTGTTCTGGTTCAGAGGATTCTGTCATGCTTGGCATCCCACTTATGTTGAGGAAATCCGAGAATGCAGGGGAAGACAGAAGTGTACGTGTCAGCGATAGTAGCTGAGCGTTTTCAGTCACTAATTCCTGATTCTTTGCTCGTAGTTCGTCAGCCTCTGCTGTCTTGGTGGCGATCTCTCCCTCCAGTTGACCAATGTATTCTGCTTCATCGTTAGAATGTGTTCTAGCTCGAATGAATTTCTCTGTTACCTTTTCGACGAGAACGGAAGGCTCTGGCTGAAACCTTGTTCCTAAGCTGGCGACGCTCCTTGCTGCTCAGCTTCTTCCCTTCCTCGCTCGCAAGTAGTCTTTCATCTTCGTCCATTTCATCTTCTTCTTTCTTCTGTCGGACGCGGGCCGCAGCTCCTTGGTCACGAGTTGCTGCTTCTTCGTCTTTGGAAGAAACGACACTGCTTTGCCTCATCTCATTGATGATCCTTGTAATCCGTTCCTCAACGACCGGGTCTGCTGGGGATCGTCCTGTGCGGCCCTGTGAAGCAGCTGCCTTCTGTGCCGCCACCTCCCTTTCTTTTTGTTGCTGAGCCTCTGCCCGAGCTTTCGCTAAAGCCTGCTGCTGATGCATGCCCGGATAAGCCCTTCTTGGAGCTTGAGGCTGTGGCGCAGCTATTATGGCCTCTTGCCCTCCAATCGCGGATGGATCGACATACTCGCCGTCGGTAGGCTGCCCCAGTCCGGAGTGAGGAGGCGTGCTGAAGTCGACGTCCATGTCGTAGTACGACGTATTGTAATTCGAACCAAAGTCGAATTCGAAGTCCTCAGTGGGCGATATCCCAAAGCTGGCAGACACGGGGTTGCCGTAGTACTGCTGATGACGACGCGATGAAGGTTGGCCCGACTTATTGGTAGCCATTATATCCGCCAAGGCTCCCACAGGTAACCCGTTGTTCTGCGGATAAGCGGCATATTGATGACTCGGGGCGGCGAATGTTGGCTGGCTGCTTGGCTGAATGGGAACATATGTCGTGCTGCTCGAGTTCGGATATACATTTGGTACGAAGGTGGATTTTGAAGAAACAGAGGCCGGTGACCCTGAGGGGGATGGTACTGCGGATTGATCGTAATTGATGTATCGGTCGAGGTCGGAAGTATCATGAATTCCTGAAGAAGGCATTGTTCGCTGCAACGCCATCATTATGGCGGTTCCCGTCTTGACAACGGAAGCCGCGAAATTGGTATGGAGAGTCCTCACTTCCGCAGGGTCCAGAAGGAGCAGTTGGGTGTTTGATGATGACGAGAGCGACGGCCTCAGTGGTACCCCAGCTGCCTATGGCTGGCCGAGTATATACACGTTGAACTTCGTAAATTTGTCGATACTCGACGATGATGACAATGGTGTAGAACCACGGTCGATAAGCGCAAGAGCTGGAATGGCTTCCAAGTTCCAGGGCTCAGCAAGGAGGCAGTGCAATACGCGGCCGTAAAATAATCGCTGACTGATCAACGACCATCCAATCGCATTCACAGTGTCCAAGCTAGCCGTGCCAAGACGGATGATTTTAGAACGCCCAAACGGGTAATTCGGCTTCCGAAATCCAGTTCCACCGATCCTCAATCCTTATGCAAGATGTGCTCTCTACGTTACGTCCTTAAATTGTGTGCTGCGGCTCGACATTACCTGACACGATTCCGATACCATCAAGACACCGCGTGCTGTGAGGCTCTTGATAAAGAGATTTAGAAAGATTCTCTCAGCTCGCTTCCGGTTATCCTCAACTATTGCTAGGCGCAAAGTTGCTTCAGACTGCTGCAGGAGTCCGCACCTGGGGCGTCGGACTGGGAATTTGGGTAAAGGCGAGCGTGGCCAGAGCGAATCTGTTTGCTTCAATAATCTGCATGCAGGCGCTCTTTTACCCTGTTCCCATTCGCCGGTAACGACTGGTGCAGCCTTTCCTTTCCACTGTTGAGAGATCGAAGGGGTGCAAGTACGCAAGGAAATTACCTAGGCTCTAGTACTCTTACACGCCTGCTTACAGACTAGGTTCTCTGATACAAAAGTATGTCTTTCCACGCATTAACAGTCGTAATAAAGTCAACGGAAAAGCACATGGACTCCTTGCGACTACCTCGCGGAACCTTTGGACCTGGCTCGCTTGCTTTGTTGGTCTCAAGAAACATAAGGAGCCGACCTGCAGAAATGCAGTCCCCTTCAGTCCTACTCGCCTGGATGTGCCGTGAAATACCCACTTTCCCCCCTGGGAGCGAAGAAATCGTGCTGTGGAGTCACAATCAGGTTCACTAGTTCCTCCTCATGGTCGGCTTTCATCCGTTGATAGTCTCTCCAATCGTCCATCTGGTCTCCTAATGGAATGGCAAGTGCCTTCTCCAGGCTCTCTTGTGGTGGATCAGTAATCCTTGCGAGTTGAAAGTGGTAATTCCAGACGTTGTGGTCCTTTTTCTCGACACTCTTCAGACTGTAGCCCATGACCCGGTATCTGACCAGGTTAGCCAAAAGAACATCGTTCCCGTCTACCAGGACTTTCACAGGATAGTCTTACAAGCCATCGTACCTCAATCCAGCCTTTGGCGCCCAATTACTGGTGAGCGTCCCAGAGCGTAGTACGCGGATCGGATCTCGAGACAGAACGGCTTTAGTGAGCTTAAGAAGGCCAGGTTCATCCACTGGCGCTTTGTACCGCGTAGTCCTCTGCTCGACACCTTCAACTTTCCGTTCCCAGAATCGTCCCTCGGATTCCTGGTCATCATCAAGTCGTATGGCGTAGGCTGCGGAGTCATCCGCCGTTATGCTGCTGTGTTGTTCATCGATGATACCGTCCCTAAAAGCCGCAGCGGGCTTTATCCACCAGCTGGCTATCGGTAAAACAGGGGAAAACTGATGATAGGAATAGCGTTGGACTTACTCGCCAACCTGGAAGCCTATGTGACCGTGTTCGTAGGCCCTGAAGCAATTTTGGACATTCTCCACGGACCACACAGACCCTTTCCGCTATGGGGTTCATCAGCCCGGCTATTTCCTCAACGCACCCTGTAGGATTCCACAACAACTCATACTTACATCTCCTGTCGGAGTCCTCAGCTTCATGACGCCTTCAAGCCTTCCACCGGGTCCCCATAGGTCTGCTCGAATGGTTCTTAAGGGCCCAATCCTGTCTTCCCACGCATTTACCAACGCTTCTGAAAGTAATATCGCATCCACCGGCCATGCATTTCCTTCCACGGCTATCATAGAAAGTGCCTTCTCTATACGAGAGTGTTGTAGGAGCTCCCGGGTCATCCGAACGCTACCAAGGCTGGCGAAGATCGTCTTCAGAGCGATTATTTGCTGTTCATTGAGCCTGCCTCCCTTTTGAGCAAGTATTGGTGCAAGAACATCACGGATATAGCGTGAGTGGCTGAGGAGGTTCTCCTTGACGCTCGGCCCCATCTTGATTTCACGTACGCTTACAGAATGTAATTGGCCGATGAAGTGGAGTTTCAGACGTGCGATGACCGCCTCTAGGTTGCTTCGACAGAGCGGCTTTGCTTTGTTGACAAAGAATATCGCAAGCCAGGAAGAAGCACAAACAGATTCAAGCGGCAGCCGCGCTCTCCCCTGGAGACGCTATACTAAGAGAACGAAGGGAAGGAGCGAAGGACATTCCTAGTGTCGCTGTCAGCGTGGTTCTCGTAGTGGGGAAGGTTCTATCGTCTGCACAATGAGTTCTTCGACCCATTGAATCAGTCGATGAGATCCGCAGAGTACCGAAGCTACTACCGCCATGTATCCATGGTTCAGTCACAGCCAAGCATATGCAAAGCCAAAGCCTATCTCATCTTAGACTCAACGACAGAAGTACATTCTTGACGCCCTTGGCCATGGTTCCGGCCTCATCAGCAATCCTCCCAACCCTATGAATGAATTGAAAGGTTCCGCGACGGAGTATTCTGTCGTTGAGCCTCGCCTTGCTGACATGTCCAAGACTGATACCTGAAGTACGAGGATTTCTTGAGGGAGGTGGTGTATTTGCAGCAACTTAATTCATACGATGATGAGACTTATAGATCCAGCACAGCTGGAAGATATCCCAGGATGGTCATGCGCGATACTGTCAAAATCCCATAGCTCTTTGTTGACTAGAACTTTTCGTATCTTGGAGAACTCAAGGCATTGGGTCGCGAGAACCTCTTTCACAAGTATGCTGAGACGCCGGAACAAGATGGCTCAATGGCAATCTTTGATCAGGAGGGACGATAGTACAGTTGTCAAACTGGGTGACCACAACTAACTTTGACGGATCTGTACTTAGGTTGGCAAAAGATCCCGAGTATCTAGCTGCCTAGAATAAAAACGGGGAGGGAGTAAAGCCGCACAGGATTAGTCCGTCGCTGCAGAAGACAGACGCATCGCTTTGAAGTGAGGACAGGAGGCTTTTGGTTCCGTGGGCATTTGGATAGCACACGATGATTTACGTAACCCGGCGTAAGATGAAGAGGTTAAAGGGGCTCTCAATTGGCAATAGTATCGAAGCTTCAAGCGACAGAAGAGGCATTCAGAAAGCTACGCTGATTTGAGTCGCTCCGTTTTGACTTGCTGCTGGTTCTACAGTATTCGTCACGGAGATGGAGAGTGCAGTAGAGTGCAACTCATTTCAAGTCGAGTAGATTATGTGCAAGCAACGTTTTCAGGCTCTTCTCTGAAGCCGCGCGCAAGGCGAGCCAACAGTGAAAAGACTTGTAGAACCATCAAAAATTGCGGCCTAAAGGTCACCGAAGTGAACTTAATAGCTCGTACCACCGCGATGTGCGATGCAGGGTTTGAATTATACCGAAGCGGCTTTTTGATCCCGCCAGGTAGGCCAAGGTAAGTATGCGGAGGGGAGAGGTTCGAAGGTGGAGCGGGTACTTGTATCGGGGATCGAGGGCCGGGTAGTGAGATATGTGAGAGTGGGGTCACGCTAAGGACTTGGTCGTTTCGAAGAGCTCTTGGTGGGGTGATGCAATTCTATCAAACTGCGATTTCGACGCGCCCACACAAGGGCTGTATCCTGGCTTTATTATATGACCATGGACGACCCCGATGACCTAGCTTCGCCTTGCAAACGGTTGAAGTCACAACACCCTTCCGTGAGCCACAGCATGGACGGTGTAGCAGAGTCACATTTGGAGCCAATGGCTGGGACGGTTTCGGCCCAAGACCAGAGTGCTACACCTCCTGTCGACAAGGAGGCTGAATGTGGCATTACGGAATATGTAGATCGACACAAGCCAGGCTTCAGTGCCATATTGAAGAAGAGGTTAGAGCACCAGGTCCACTCAAGTTTACTCACATTAAATCTGGTGTTGGATCTGGTAGGTATACGGATTTCTTGGTCAACGAGATACTGCCTTCTGGCGATGTTGTCCATCTCACCGACCTGAAAGCACCAGGGAAGAAGGACGCAAAACAATCACTCCATTCTCCTACCAAGCCTGCCAATCGTGCAGGGCAAGCTCCGGGCGGTCCTGCTACTGCACCCGAACCCACTGAGCCTTCCAGTGACCAGACTGAAGACAAGCATCGTCGTCCATTGGTCGAGCCAGAACCCGTCAAACGTCATATGCACAGAGTGCTTGTCAAACAGACCGATGAAGGCATCGAAGAGATCAACAAGGAGGATGGTAGTTCAGGACACAGGCAAGCAGCGGCGAAGGAAAACATTGTACCTCCCGAGCCCATTGAGGTGGATAGCAAGGAAGCGGAAAAACCAATTCATTCTCCTCCTAAACTTCATGTACCATCAACGGCCAATGACTGGCAAGCCTATGCGGGGAAGCAAACGGACAAAGCAAAGGGATCCGAGGTATGTTTGAATGCAATGTAGTGTAAGTCCGCGCTGATGGTGCTCTAGCTTTCGGCTCAGGATAGAGAGATACTCACGGCCTACTTTGACTCCGAGACAGTTGACAACATACTGGCTTTGTACAACCGCATCATCGACTCGCCCCACAGACGCGGAAAAGAGTACGGCTCTGTCAGAACGGCAGCTATCATCGATCGCGGGATGCGTACATCTATCCACCAAGATGTCCGTCGTATTTTCCAGTCTCGTCTCGAATCCGCTACCGAGGAAGATGGAGCTATGCTCATAACTGCCGCGACCGAAAAGCCGAATTGGCATGGTCGAGCGCCGAACGGCAATAGCAATGCTCGAAAACCCCAACCGCAGTCCAACAAGAACCAATGGCGCGATCTCGGCGGCGACTACCTTCACTTCACGCTCTACAAGGAGAACAAGGACACTATGGAAGCCATCTCCTTCCTCGCCAGACAGCTGAAGGTCCAGCCCAAATCCTTCCAATTCGCTGGCACCAAAGATCGTCGCGGCATCACTGTCCAACGTGTCAGCGCCTACCGCGTCCCTGCCGAGCGCATGGTATATGCAGGCAGAACACTTCGCCAAGCGAAAATTGGCAACTACGAGTATCAACCTCATGACCTTGGCCTGGGCGACCTGACCGGGAACGAATTCGTGATCACTCTTCGTGATTGCCAGTTTGGGCCGGATATCACCGTCGCAAAAGCTACGGAACTCCTCGAAGCAGCCGTATCCAGCATCCGCACCAAGGGTTTCCTCAACTACTACGGTCTCCAACGCTTCGGCACCTTCGCCACGCGCACTGACACCATCGGTGTCAAAATGCTACAAGGCGACTTCCGCGGTGCAGTCGACGCAATCCTGGACTTCAACCCCGCTCTTCTCGCTCCCAACGACAATCAGACTACACCGGATCGCATGGCCGCCGACGACAAGGCGCGTGCCTCTGCTCTTGACACTTTCAAAACCACCGGCAAGGCGCACCCAGCGCTCGATGAGCTCCCTCGCAAATTCTCGGCCGAGGCAGCCATCATCCGCCACCTCAGCTCCCGAAACCAGGACAATGACTTCCAAGGCGCTCTGAACAGCATCCCACGGAACCTGCGCCTGATGTACGTGCACGCATATCAAAGCCTAGTATGGAACGTCATGGCCAGCGAGCGGTGGAGCAAACACGGCGACAAGGTCATCGAGGGTGACCTCGTCCTGATCAACGAGTACACCGGGAAGGTCCCTACCACAGCCCAGCCCGAATCAGTCGACGCCGATGGCGAACCAATCGTCTACCCTTCCGTCTCTGACCGCGCCCTAAACCCCGACGACGCCTTTGTCCGCGCTCGCGTCCTGAGCCAAGACGAAGCTGTAAGCGGTGACTTCACAATCTCTGACATCGTTCTCCCAACTCCTGGCTTCGACGTCCTCTATCCGGAAAACGACATCGCGGCCGCATACAAGGATTTCATGGCCAGCGACCGCGGCGGCGGACTGGATCCATACGACATGCGCCGCAAATGGAGCGATGTCAGTCTCAGCGGCAGCTACAGAAAACTCATGGCGCGGCCCGTCGGCGGTGATGTCAGTTTCGAAGTCAAAGCGTACACAGCAGACGATGAGCAATTCGTCGAAACGGACTTGGATCGCTTGATGAAGAGGGACAAAGCTCCTCAGAGTCAAGCGGATGTCTCAGCGATCGATACTGAAGAGAAGCATGTTGAAGAAGCGGCGGTGGAAGGGCAGACGAAAGGGAAAGAGGATGAGAAGATCGCGGTGATCCTGAAGCTGCAGCTTGGCTCTAGCCAGTATGCGACTATGGCGCTGAGGGAGCTATTGGGACCGGGGGGTTTACAGGCTTATAAGCCTGATTTCGGGGGCGGGCGATGAGTGCGCAGGGTACTGAAGATGAACTTGAATGGGAACTGAATGGGCTTGTCTGCGCTGGACATGGCGATGCTGAAAGATCTGAGCAATGAGCTATGAAAGATGGCGCATGAGCCTAATGTGGCGTGGGCATGTGTGTATGACACAGCTTCTCAGCGAAGAGCTATTACAGTTGCTCAGCAGCACAAACCAAATCAAAAGTTAATCCCTCCCCTCCCCTGCCCTCCCCTCGCCCTTCCCATCTCCAAGAAAAACTCACCAGCCCCGTCATCAGCATCCACGCCCCCCATCCCGACCCATCTCTTCACGCCCTTCCAGAGTGTTCTCCTGCTGCGGCATTGCCTCCCTCCCGAAACGCACTCCACCTCCCCTCTCCACCTCCACCCACTCTCTCCGCAAACCCTCCCTATACCCCCCCGGTTTCCCTGTAGTCCAGCTCGCGTGGGTGCTGATCTCCTTGAGCAAGCCTCACTTAGGAAATCCCGCCCCAGTTTTCGGGTTGGGGGAGTGTAGGTACGGGATTGCCTACTTTGGATGTGATTAATAGGGATGTGATGGGTTATTGATGAGTTTGTCGCTTTACCAAAGGCGGGGAGGGTGGGGGGGGGGGGGGGTTGGGTGTGGTGGTGGATTGGAGATGGAGGGGCGGGGGAGAGCTGGGTGGATACACGGGGGTTGGAGGTTAGTTTATGGGGCGCTGGCGTGGGGAGAGATGGGTAGGCGAGGGGACGAGGGGATGAGTGCGTGAGAGAAAGCGTGTCACATGAAGCAGACACCGGAAAGCTGTGGATGATGGAGAACGATGGTTGGGGTATTCATGCCTATGAAAACAGACATACGGAGATGCAACTCCGTTCCTCAATGCATGGAAACGAAACCAAAAACGCCGTTTCCCAATGCATGCATGCTCGCTCGCTAAGTTAACATAACCAAATCGGGAACATACAACCCCCTGCAGCCCACCCTCCCCTCTCCCCACAAAGCTACCCCTTCCCCACCTCCAACCCGACCAACTCCACTACAGGAAAGCAGCAACCCCAGCCACAAGCCCCATGCCGATCCCCGCCGCCTTCGCAATCGCAGTCTGCTGCGCTGCGCCTCCCTTGCTGACAGAACTTGAGGAAGCGGTGCTCGAGGGGCCGGCGGAGCCGGAGGGGGTGGAGCTTGGGCTTTGGGAGCCGGAAGGAAGGGTTGTGGAGGAGGAGTTTGGTGGCTGAGTTACTGACGAGGAGGAGGAGCTGGAGGAGTTTGGTGGCTTGGGTGCTGATGAGGAGGTGGAGGAGGTGGTGATGGTGGCGGAAGAGCCCGATGGTGTAGTGATGGGCAGGATCTGCGCCGGTGTCCTAGTGCTGGTCTTCGAATCACTGCTCGCCGATGTCGAGGCCGAGGGCGACGGCGCCGCCCCCGCCTTCTGGATGATGCTCGCCTGCGCGGCGTAGAAGCTCGTCAGGTAGCTCTTCTGCGCCTCGGGCATGAAGTTGACGTACAGCGGCGGGCTGGGCTTCGGCGTGGCGAGCGCGGCGGCGCGGAAAGCGGCTTCTTGGGAGGCGAGCTGGCTGGGTTGGATGGCTGCGTTGGCGAGGGCGGAGTTGACGGCGGACATGGCGGGGTTGGTGGCTTCGGGTTTGGTGTAGGATTGTAGGGCGGCCATTTGGGAGGGGGAGGGGTATTTGTTGGGGAGGGATGTGAAGTCTGCGCAAGGCTCGAGAAGACTTGAGGAAAGGAGATGAGAAAGCAAAGAAATAGAGTAGATGGTGGTGATGGGAGAGGGGTCACAAGTAGAAAGGCTCTGGACTGGAAATGATGATGTGGATGAAATGGAGAAGGAAAGCGACAAATATATACCATTCTCCCAACAGGGCCTCTATTCCCTCGTTAGCCAAAATAAATCATATTGACATCCTGGAGGTTGGCACGGGTGACCACCGTGGTCGGATCCTTAGCATGGCTTAGCGAGCATCCTTCGATGGCACATATCCCTTTAGAGCCAATGCGGGCGCTATATTCGGTCCTTGGGAGTGATGTCTCTTGTTACCTTACTTCAGGATGTGAATTTCAGCTCGCGGATCTGACTCTGTTCACAATTGAGCCTATGCTGTCAGCTGCCACAGGCAGTGTCCAACACAGTCTACTCCTTTAAGTCCAGTGGGTTTGACATAGTGGCAAAGGGCCCCTAAATACTCAATAGGATAAGATTTCGTGAATTTGACGCTCGTAGCGTTAAGCTAGCCGTCATTGGCCATGACCATCGACCTTGGGAAGCCTGCGATAGTTGCAAACAGAGAGAATCAAAGATGGATAAAAAGTGCAAGCCGCAGCCCAGGTTTAGACTGACCGTCGGGTCGGGTTATGATACCATCCCTCTGGCCCGACCCGGCGCCAAGACCGGGTCGCGACAATTTTTTGGAATCGAATCGCTCAAAGTAGTTTAGCGCGCTTTGCGCTAAACTACTTATAGTAATCGACTAAACTACTTTAAGCGATTCGATTCTTCGAATTTCTTTTTGACCCGAGTCTTGGCATTTGCACGTGACATTTCCGGGTCAGCGCGGCCAGTCTACCCAGGTTACAGGTATTACGCGCCCCTGACCCCTGTCGCTGATGTCCAATTGGCCAGGAAGCCGCGCTTTGCCCTGAGCCACTGATGCTGCGGTCAGCCCAGAATTAGTACATGAAACACCGAGATTGTAGCGTACGGAGTACTTTAGCATCCATCGCTTACCTCAGCCTCAAGCGGTATATTTCATATCCTGACGAGTCGGATGACTCGGATCCCATGTTTCCTCGTTCCCAGGACGCAGGAGCTAATTGATCGAAGTTTGAGGTTTTCACTCTTGCGACTTATTCATGGCTTGGTTCTCGTAGTTAAAACATCTTGTGCTTCATATATGACATGCTGAACTGTAATATCAACGAGAGGCTCAGCATACATCAGTCCATATGGTTGCCAGGCTTGATCCAGTAATAAGCAGCCAACGAATATCCCATAATAATTGTTCCTCAACAAACACCCTTTGCGGGAAGACGGGCCTCATGTATTGGACGAACTCGAGATATTGGCCTCATTTCTGGAATCGAATATCGTGAGCGGTCGCGAAGCCTGGGTGGCCTGCTCAGAACCGGGCATTTTACCTCCCGAACACTCACAAGACGCAATGACTCCAGCTTGGTGGTTGTGATAGTATCTTGTCATGAATATTTCCGGGCACAGAACCTGGACCCTCGTGTCCTTCAGCATCAAGCCGAGGGGTTTGGACGTATTTTGCTCTCATCGAACCCTCTTTGCGCTTCAGTTCCGCGTTGAGATCATGGGAGTCGAAGCTCGCGAATCCCGCGATGACTTCCATCCCTCTCATCGTGCCCATCGTCACTTCTTCAAACCACGGGCGTCAAGAAAAATCTCTATATTGGTCGGAAGGGCTACGGTAGGCAGGTGGTGCCAGACCTGCTGACCACGGCGTTAAGGTGAAGCGATTTCGTAAGCGTGCGTAGGAGCGTATCCGGTCTCTTAGCGGAAGAGTAAAGTACTGTACGAATGAGACGGACAGGCAAACACATAGGCGATAGGGCGATCGGTGTGATCGCGGTATCAGTGATTGCAGCCATTCTGTCATTGAGTAGGTGGGACCGGTCAATGTGACGAAAGTGGTTTGATACCAGGGCCGATATGGAGATGACGCGGTCCGTTGATGTTCGGCTCACTGAGGAAATTTGGTTGCGGCTAGATTCCGAAACTTATTGCTAAGATCCACAAGTGACCCTGGTGCCGCCGGAGACGACCATAATGTTACTTTAGCGTTCCTCCATCGCCGTCGATAATTCCTTGGTGCATCGATGCTGTGTTTGCCGCGCAGACCTCCTCAGTCAGTCTTCATCAATTCTCACCTTCTGCAATCCTCTCTTCATATGCCGCCCATGCCGCCTTTCTGTACCTCTCTGCCTCTTTCCCTCGGTCTTTGTTATTTAAGATCCCTCTTCCAACAATCACGATATCAGCCCCATCCGTGCGGACAACTCCCTTTGGCGTTCTCCATTGCTGTCCCTGCCCATCAGTCATCGACCAATCACCTCTCACCCCTTCAGGAGGCAGGTTCACACCAGGAGTCAGTGTAAGAAAACTATCCTTATCCTCATTCAAAGACCGCTGCGCAATGAACCCCAGCACAAAATCGCGATGGTTTCGCGCAGCTTCGACGCAAGCCGATGTATAAGCCTCGTTCATCATGTTGCCCTCGCTACTCATTTGCGCAATCAACAGCAGGCCTCGTGCGTGTGGTGGCGGACCCAGCTCTTGTAAAGCCAGCTCCCGATCAGTTGCGTCCCCATCAGCGGAAGATAAGGTACGATACAGGCCTGGGCTGGGAGGGCCAGGCTCGAAGGTCTGGGAAATTATTGTCGTTGCTGTAACGATGCTGCCCTTGCGCTCGTAGGCCTCCGGAGGGCGCACGCTGATGGTATCAGAGGTAGGAGGGGTAACAACTACCTCTCCCTCGTTTACGGAACCGTCAAGGCTGTGCCGTGGTGTACCGGTGTAAATCTCCGTGGATACAGACTGATTGAGAGAAGAAAGTATTTCATTGGCAGCGGAGTGGAGAGAAGTGATAATTAAGGGACCTGGGAAGATGTGTGCGTTGGTTATGTGAGCCCATGTTGCAATGGCGAGGGGGCCGCGGGTGTATTGAGATTGGACTGTGCCTTTGAATCGGTTGATCAGCTTGTACGCTTCTACTCGAGCAGGAGGGAGCACGCACTGCCTATATCTCCGAATTTGCGATCCTCAAAAAGCAGGAAATTTTTCCGCCGCGAGACCTCTTTGAGCCTCTTGATGGTCGTCTGGGAGAAATCGTCGATAATATCGGCATGGGTCTTGAGCACACAAATGTAGTCACCGACGTCCTCTGCTAGTCGTAGCAAAGCGGAAGAAGTATGGACGTCCGCTGATACACACAGATTTGACTTCTTTATGGAAATCAGCTGTAGGAGGTAGCTGGTTAAGGGTGGCGCATCATGACGGTCAGCGCGCTTCGAGTAAGGCTGATAGATAGTCGATGATGGCATTTGGAGAGACGCTAATTTTGATTATCAGTAGGGAGTTACAATGAGTCCCACCCCACGAAGAATGCGGTTGAGTTGAAAATAAGTCGAGGGTGGGCGTTTATGTGGGTTCCGGCGCTAGGCTTGGATCCGCACTGCTCACCAGGGAGGCAGTGATCGATACTTTATGTTGGGGAAGCTAGGAGTGGACAGCAGGGCTACTTGGACTCGAACTTTCAACAAACGGCATGATCACTAATATAATATTTTATCTACTTGCTGTCGTCGTCGTCCGCAAAGTAATTACGTGCCCACTAGAAGCGCTCCTATAAGAAGATTCGAAACGATAGGACCGCTCCTCATTGTGCGCCGGCGCTATGCTTATCGTTATACCTGATATTCTCTTCGGCAATAGTCTCCCATACCCCGGCGGCAGCTAAAATCAACTCGAAGACCCAACAAGCCGACGCAATCACGTATTGACGGTATTGCCCAAGGACACGCAATTAGCAATAATGTACATCAATCGACTATGAAATGCCATCAAATCTAATATGCCTCCCCCGCACCATAACTTCTTTCGATAAAGAGTCCTCGCATGTACGTTTATCGCCGATTATCGCCTGTCTTGGTTGCAAGATCGCCTACACGTCAATGCGTGATTGCGTCGGCCCGTTGGGTATCTGGAATGATTTTAGCTACCGCTTGGGTATAGGAGACTATTGCTGTATTCTCTTCACTCGATCGCCTGCTATGGTGTATCACTGTCGTGGGCCTCCCAATTGTCTAGTAAACGTCCGACCTCCTTGAATGAGACCGGCTTAGTCATGAACAAATCAACACCACTGTTGTAAGCCTCCGTCTGGTCTCGACTAGAAGCCAGACCCGTCAATGCTATGATGAGAGCTTTGTTTGGCCTCGTCCCAGCCGGATTCTCACGGTCGCCTTGGGTTGTTCTGCGGGTATGCTCGACTTCCCGTATGGCACGTGTAGCTTCGAAGCCGTTCATGACTGGCATCGAAATGTCTAGGCCATGATCAGTCTCCATCGATGAACAACCTAGACATTTAGACAGACTTACCCATGAATATGATGTCGTAGCCAATTTCATGCGCCATTGCTGCATCGACAGCCAAGCGGCCATTCTCTGTGGAGTCTACGAATTTGTACTTCCTCTTGCGCATGAACGTTTCCAGCAAACGCAGATTGATTTTATTATCATCGACCAACAACAACCGTGGTGACCTGTCAGACTGGTCAGGTAGCGAGACTATGCGTTTTGTAGCTTCTATCGATTCTTCCGCCTCTTTGCCTGGTACAGTTATATTGAGTGCTGCAACCTCTTCCGCTGTTTGGACCGGGGTGGCTGTAGCGAATTCTCCAGTTTTAGTTATCGCAGAAGAGGCAGCCTTGTAAGCACCAAGTAGGGGCTCGGTCGCTCTATGTGTCATCTTAGGCCGTCGTGAATCACGTCTAATGAGGTCAGGCGCATACTCCGCATCAGACGAATTTTCCATCTCCTGTGATGGAAAGGGGAAGTCCACACGGCGGTTCTTTGCAACATTCTCATCAACAGCGCTTCGCGAAGACATCTCCGAAGATAGCTGTCGGGCCGATGACACCGTCGAGCCTGTGTCCCGGAAGGAGATTTGAGACGAGCGCCTCTCTCCATTGATATTGATCTTGCCCAGCCCGGCCACAATTGTCTCCGTTTCAGAGCAAACGGGGCTCTCCGATGGGAAAGTCTCGGTAACTTCGGCCCCCTCATCAGGAAGCCCTTTCGCCTTTTCCAAACATGAGAATAACGCTTTGGCGAGTTTGTAGGGTCCAAAAGGTTTGGAGACGAACTCCACTATCGAAGGTTCCTTATCCTGAGGTGCGATTTCTGGCCGAAAAGCCCCACAAAGTACGACAGTCGGAGGTCTCCTCCCGTTGACGGCAAAGAAGCTTGGCAAGTCTTTCTCATCGATGATTACAGAATTGGCTGAGTCAGACCATTCATGCGTTGCCTTTAGTCCAAACCACTGGGTAATGTAAGACTGTAAAACGTTTCCGCGTTTCGTGCTCAAGCTCGCAGGTCCAAGTCCATGTCGGAATCCGTACAGGACAACCAATCTATCAGCATGCTCAGACTGCAAGCCTTGCAACGATGTTGTCACGCTGCTATTCGAAGTTATCGTGCTTGGTGTAGACTTTGGCGTGTCTGCACCTGGGAGTCTCATCAATGGCAGACAAACACTTACTTTAGTACCTTTACCAAGCTCGCTCTGGAACTCAATCGTGCCGTTTAGCATGCTGACAATACTCTTGACTATGCTCAAACCGAGGCCGACCCCGGTTGCTAGGGCATCCTCCTGTGAAAACGCTATAACGTCAAACGATTAGTAGAGGTGCTTGCCATGAGATTGAGACTGAGACGAGTCATGCTTACGGGTGAAGAGGCTAGTCTTTAGGTAGCTACTGGAAATGCCTTTCCCGGTATCTTGGATTATGATTTCCAGTAGCTTCTCTTCCGCGCCTGCCCCTTTATCTGCGTTCAGGTCGTGAAGTCTCATGCTCACAACGATAGAGCCCTGGTTGGTGTATTTCTGCGGCTTGATGTTAGCATGTCGACTCTCTTCCTTCCATACCGCATGACTGACCAAACTGTTGCCAAATAGATTCATCAGGATCTGTTAACGTGCTGTTAGCACGAAAATCAATGGCACGCTTGGGTTACGGAAACAAGTACCCTGCGTAGTGCACCTGGCTGTGTAGTAAAAACGTAGTCTTCCTCCGCGATATCCAATATAACCTCAACATCTTTGGTCATTTGGAGGCTCTTAGGATCTCCTTGAAGCATGCGTCGAGAAGAGCTCACTGCATGCTCTGATATTTTCCCTTTCGTCTCGGGGTCCATGTATGCAATTTCTGTTGAGCTGATATTCTGATAAATCTGACCTGCATAGACACCTTCGACCACCTCCTCTGCAATAGCGGCGACATCCGTCGTTGCATAGATATTCATTAATGGTGGTGCTTCCTTGCTAAGGTGCGCCGCTACTGTAGACTTGGTTCTCATTGAGGTGGCTGATTTCTGCGCGCGAGTTTTCTGAGCTGCAGAGAAGTTCCTCTCATACTTGTTGATCTTGCTGTAATCGAGGATGTGGTTTATAGTATCCAGTAACGTGCGGCCACAGCTCGAGATCGTGTCCACTAAGCTATTCTGAAAGGCATCGAATTCTGTTTCCGCTAAGAATTCTGCGCTAGCTAGAATACCGTGCAATGGCGACCTGAGCTCATGTGAGATTGACCCAACGAAATCGCCTTTTTGACGCTCGGCAGCACTATTTGCAAGATGATTCACTTCCGCCATGATGCTGTGGCCGAAAGTCATCAGGAAGCTCAACTCGCCTTCCACAGAGAAAACCCCCCGAACGATAGTTGAGTAACAGAAACAAGCGCCAGACGACCGGGCGCTACTTGAGTCCCAGAGCGGCGCCAAAAGTAGTTGACGAACTAGGTTGTCCGTTAGTCTTCGTTGTTTAAACCTTGACACATCTAAGTATCCCATGCGCTGACAGGGTTCTAAATCCAGGGCTGGCTGCATCAACAACTAAATGCTTTGCGCCCATGGATAACGTGTTAACGATATGGCGATGGACTGAAGACCAGTGATAGGCCACCGCCATGGCGACAAGACGTCAAAGAGTATCACAAGCATTATCGGAGATCTCAAGGAAAAACAAAAGAAGGGGGTTTTATGTTAGGCTTGCGAAGCAATGAGCACCAAGTGGCAAAGGAATAAATGCAGGATATACAGGTGACGCTCGGATGTAAGGTGCACTCACCATTTGGAAAGTATCGACAAAGACGCTTTGCCTCTGCCTGCCGTCTTTGGCTTCGGTTTGGGGCACTGGTATCAGACTCGCTTTTTTCAGAGGTACCGAAGACCTCTCGATCCACCAGATGGCCAGAGTGGTTGAATGACCACATCTTGCCTCGAGGGTAGCGTTGCAACAAATGCAGAAGGACATCCTCGGGTATTGGACTGAACGACTTTACCTTTGACAGTTCTTTAGGACCGCCCAAGGGAATTTCGGCCATAGAAAAGCTCATAACATCCGAGGTCTTAAGAGATGCATGGCTGGTATGTGACGTAGATGATGCGGTTTTTCTGTGCCTCTTCCGCGGAGACACTGCTAGATCATCTTCCGAACTTTCGAGCTCCTGTGTGGGTACGTCTCGATGATGCAAGCCAATGCCAGCATTGTAAAACACAACTCCTCCTGTTGCGTGGAGATCGAGGGATTCGCGGAGGAGGTTTGCAGCTCGCACAAACGTAGATTCAGACGTTGGCTCGCTACCTTGAGACGTTTTCTTTGAGCTTTCTGCATCGGGTTGTTCTTCGGGAGCAGGCGACTCAGCTTTTGCGAACCTCTCCGCGTTCTCAGGATCTGCAGCCGAGTCCAAGGACAATTTGCTACTGCCACCAAGGCAGAGAGGTTTGTCATTACCGTCTGCGCGAGGGGAAGTCACGTCCTCCGCCTGCTTGAGGAAATCAATGCTTGATCCATCAGAATCTCCAAACCCTATGCTGTCCTTCCCATCTTGGAATGACTGCAAGGCTTGAGACATCCTCAACGCTCTCCTACCCTCGACCGCTTCGCTGTTCAGCTGCATAGTTTGCATAACTATCTTGGAGATGGTACCTAAGCAGTCGATTTGAGTGTCTGTAAGCTCGGGTCGTGCTTGATAGTCCATCACAAAAAGACTACCGATATTGAATCCATTGCCAGTCGTCAATGGCGTACCGGCGTAGAATTTGAAGTGAGGAGGGCCAGCAACGAAGGGCAGTTGATTGAACCGCTCATCCTGTGTCAAGTCGGTGACCGTGAAACAGGCATACTTTCCAGGGGTCGGGGGAAGCTCAATCGTTCTCTGCGATTGTTAGTGACTGGTCGGTTCGAGGCAGCTGGAAATAGACAATTGGGAGATCCGTACCTCGCAGAGCCGTCCCTCCTTCGGGACTGTCGCGCAACCCACCCATAACTCGTCACCTACTCTTTCACACTGCCCGGTATCGCTGAGGGATAATGTTCGTGTAGCCTCGGCAATGAAGTACTGTGTCTCTTTGTCAATTACGCTGCATCGACCAATCAGTACACATCCACAGCGTTCATGATCAATGACGCGGACCTGATCATTGCCCGGGGAGCATCGAGACGAAGAGCGCATAGCTGAGCGAGTGCTGTGAGGGCTGCATTGGGGGAGGACGCAGGCAGATCATCGAGGGAGTCCGCGGTGTCGGTGTTGAAATCCGCTGTTCCATCGAGACCCTGGCAGTATCGGAGTAACTCTCGCTCCCGCGTGTAGTCGGCAGGACTGTGGCTTGAGTCTCCGGAGGGCATCCCTGGGGAATTTACTGTGGAGTCAGTACCAGCTGCCACCCAGTTTTGCAAATCCCAGATCAGAGCGAAGGTTTATTCCCCGGCCATTGAGCTCGAGGAAGTAGGGATTTGGGATTTAATATACAGGGCGTCCCGGCCATGCAATCAAGGGCCGTATGAAGCCGCATGTCACATGTATCGGATGTGGAAGGTGCACTGCAGGTATAAAACTAATGTGCAGGGCTGGAGTGATGTACACAAGATGACGTCCTCGGCGCCTGCCTTCCTTTCGCGCCGCGGGATCTTTCCGCGGCAGTTGATCCTTCTCATAAGGTGTTCGCTCTTAGGTCCTGTTTAGGGCTTCCAACGCTTAAATTGGGTTCGATAATCGGGCAACACGTGGAGACGTTGTACCGCGATATACGATATACTAGCAGAGCTTCCTTGACTTATACTGGAGCCGAGGTAGATATCAAGCACACATGCTCGCAATTCAGCCACCAGTGAGCATTTGTCCTTGCCCAAGAAACGCAATTCAAGGTGATCAGCGTACCTATTCCAGTAACAACATGCAATCTTCCTGTCTAGTTTTCTTCTCGATCGCTTCATCGCCACCTGAACCCAGCTAAGATCTATTTGTGGTATGCCTACAGACATGCCTTGAAAACCCGTCGAGTCTTGTGAACAATGGCCAGTCGAGCAGGAATTCAGAGATAATGGAATGTAAGATAACGACCAAAGTCCGGTTGAATGGTATGTCAGGTACGTATGTCTAGTTCTTTTGCGGTATATTCTTTCTTCGGAGCAGTTCCAGTCTTTCGAGACAAGTCTCCAACGTCGAACAACGTTGCTGTTACGCTACCTCTCTCATGTCCTCCCCTGTCTGTGATGTATTATGTTTTATTGTTCTAGAGCCCACCAAAAGCCAGTCCCAGCAGCTACGATTCAATGTGTCCAGCCAATGACTTACGATCCTTGCATCTCAAAGGCGTGGACTTTACAATGGATGGCACGAGGAACAATATTAGGCGCAGCGAGTCTACATGCCTATTGTGCGCGTTCACATTGTCTCCTTTGTTGAGCCGAGTCCACCTTGCCCTACACCACAACCACACATTGTTGACCTTATGGAGAGCCATTATCCGGGACTACACGACCGCCTTGAAGAAAGATGCTATACCGATTGTATAATTTGCCAGCATATCTCCCTCTTATCCACTTCTCCATCCGCCAGATATTATCTTACCACATACACGCATATACACTTTCATTAAAAACCCGCTACCATCATATCATACACGCCGGCAACAGCCATCATGCAATTCACAGCCCTCCTCACAGCCCTCCTCGGCGCCAGCACCACCGCTCTCGCCCTCCCAACCGCCGACACTACAGAAGCGCCCACAATCTACACCACAGACGAGTCCATCTTCAACAACACCACCCCCCTCGAAAAGCGCGCCCACTACGGCTGGCTCTCCTCCTACGCCCCCGACGACAAGGAATGCAAAGGCGGCTGGGGCGGCGACCGCCCCAAGGTCGAAGGCAACGGGTGTATCACCTTCAAGCCAATCAGCCACAACATAGGAATCTACCACGGAAGTGTAAGTTCCTTCCTCCTTCCTTTCCCCTTTCCCCTTTAGGAGGCTGATTACTAACGCAACACAACAGTGGCCCCTCAGCTTCGGCTCCCTCGACGTCTTCATAGACGCTAATTGCCAGAGCAAGATGGGTACCCTTGCCCCGCCTGCCGATGGGGATCGGCAGTGCGTGGATAGGAACAAGATCTCGATATTTAACTGGGGGAGTGTGAAGCCGGCTTAGGCGCTTTCTCCGCGAGGGGGCGGGGGGAGGGAGGAAGGAGGAGGGGGGGGAGACGTTCGAAATGGTCTCCATGTGCTGTGTTCTTTCTTTTGTGGAATATTCGATTCCTATGCCATGTTTGAGGGAGGGAGTAGGTTGGGATATCTTGAGCTCCTGGATATTGAGCTCTTGAAATCGCTGGCCGAACATCTCCAAGATAGGGAAACGGAAAGGGGGTTGGCCTATTGGGGTTTTTTGGAGTTTTGACTGTCTGGAGCATCTCCTCAATGAGGCTGTGCAAAAGTTTATGGGGACGCCGGCTTTTTTTGCTCGTTTTATTTTTCCGGGATTTGTTACTCACAGAGCCCACACCATCTCTTAGATGACAGGGGGACGGAAAGGGGTTTGGCTTTGGCTTTTTTGGTTATCAACTATTCAGGGTTTGCAAGCATTTCTGTGGTGAGGCCGTGTAAGAGCTCATGGGGAAGGCTACTCTTTCTACTCGCCTTCTTTTGCAGAATTATTTCTCACGAAGCCCTTGAACATTGCTACCCCATCATGAGGCTGAAGCGAGCGATGAGCATAGGCGTAAACAGGTTGCATTGATATCGCGATCGATGGATGATCCATCCGTTAGGTATCTACCAAAGATCCTCCAAGCATCCAATCCACATTCCCTCACCGACCATATAATTGCACCATCCCATGCATCAGCAATACATCCCACCCACCCCCCAAAACATGATCAAACCCCATTTCCTCACCTCACGCCCCCGCCCTCATGAACCATCACCATCACTGCATACCCATGCCATTAACGCCCATTCCCATGCCATTCATCGCGCCATTCATATTCCCATTGACCTGCCCCCCCGCCATGCCATTCATCTGCGCCATCATCATCCTCCTCTGCTGCGCCTGAGTCTGCAACATCACCTGCTGCGCATACTGCATCGCCTGCTGCTTCGCCTGCTCCAGCTTATCGGGCGGGATACTGCCCCCACACGACCGTGCGATATCCGCCATACGGGCATTGAACGCTTTACCCCTGATCTGCTGCATCTGTATCTGCGCTTGCGTTGGCATCGGGCGCGGCTGGCCGGGATGGAGCGTTTGTTGCTGCCCGGGGTGGCCATGAGGCGGTTGTTGCAGCTGAGCTTGGCCAGGGTGCGGGGAGCCGACGTGTCCGGCCATCTGCTGGTGTTGTTGTTTGCGGATGTTTTCCTGGTAGGCGGCGTGTTGGTGGGCTTGGGCTTGGGCTTGGAGGCGGAGCGCTTGTTGTTGCTGCTGGTACTGGTGCAGGCGCTCGGGGGACATTTGATGCTGCCCGTTTTGCATCTGCTGGGCGAGCGCTTGCTGATGGCTCTGGTGGCGTTGCTGTTGTGCGAGAACGGTTTGTCGCTCGCGCGCTTTTTGGACTTGGTGGATTTGCTCGGGGGTTAGGCCCTGAGCGGCGCCCAGGCCAATGTGCTGCGCGGCGATGGTGTTAGGGGCCATGACGGGGGTTTGGGCCATAATGTTTGGTGGACTACTGTGAGGCATGCGCGAGACTGGGGTGGAGGTATTCATTACTGGTGTGGCATGTGGCATATTGGGTGTCCCATTAGGCATTTGGGGTGTTCCCCTTCGGCTTGGTCCTTGCAGGCTGCGTTGATGGACCATGGCAACGCCGCCGGCTGGCGGATGACTGTGTTGGAGAGAAGAAGGCGGACGCACTGGGCTGCTAGTGGCTGCTTGAGTGGAGGTAACGTTCATGGGCTGGTTTTGACCACCATGGCTGACATGACCCACTATAGGCGAGGAGTTACTGTGAGGAGTCATTTGACGCACAATGGGTGACTGATGAGCTTGTGAGGCAGGGACCATATGAGGCTGGGAGGATGGCATGACCCCATTTGGTGGTTGCGACGTCTGGCTTTGAATCATGGCTTGCTGCTGCTGCTGCTGCTGCCGTCTTCGCTGTTCCTCTTGTTGTTGTTGTTGTTGTTGCATGGCGAGTATCGCAGCTGGGTTCTGAGATTGTTTGAACCGTTGCAAGCTCTCCAGTCGTGCGTTTTCTTGAGCTTGCCGCTGCTCCTGCATTTGATGTTGTTCCCGGGCATGCCTTGCTTCGTTCTCCTTTTCTTGTTTGGCCTTCGCAGCGGCCTGCATAGCGTTTCTCTGCTCGGTTGCTTCGCGCTCTCGCTGTTTCTTCGCCTGCTGCTCTGCTTTGATTTGTTCTATGAGCTTGAACCGCTCAAAGCGGGGCTCGAAGCCTGCGGCACCGACCTCCCCCTCTGCTACATTAGCTTTGCCTGCAGCACTAGCCGATGCAGATGGCGTTAGTCGCTCGTCCATGATCAGCATGAAGTGCTGTTCTTGTGCGGCTAGAGCCTCATCGGCCGCCAACTCAGCGACTGTCCTCTTCCGTGTCTTTGGCGCGGGATATTGCTCTTTGTGACGAGAATCAGTCATCTCTTTGATGAGCTTCTGAGCTTCTTGAAGACTGTCCACGGGATCCAGAAAGAGTGGACCGGCAGTGCATTCAACGATCCTGCTCTCGAAGTTGCGTATATCATTCGTACCCACCAACATCTTCTGCTTCTTGTTAGGGGGACCCGAAGTAAGAGGCGTTGATGGTACAGCAGAGAGCGGAGTCGGTGGATGCGGCATGGTCGCCGAAGCAGGTGTACGAGGTACAGTGCTAGTAGTTGACAGCTTTCGATTGACAGAGCGAGGATCAGGGGTGGTAGCGTAATAAGCTATCTCTGCCTGTAACGACAGCGGTGTGGGAAAGAGGACAGTTGTAAATTTCTTGACTTGTTCGGTAGTTCTGGGATCCTGAGTTGAAGCTGATATGTGAGCTGGGGCTTCGCCATTGGCGGTCTTGGCAGTGCTCGTTGCTGTCTCTTCGCTCGTGCCCTGATTCTCAGCCGTAGGGTCATTTGATTCTGCCCAAGGCACGTAAGGCGAGGGTGTGAGATGCTCATTGTGGTTGTGAACGGAAAAAGGAGTATTCTTGTCATTTGCTGGATTGCTTCTGGAGCCCGGTGTAGCAGCAGCGGTCCTATAATCAGCGACCTGAACGATCAGACAGCCTTGTGAACCATGTAAGTATTACTCATAGAAGACACTGTCAGGATCTAGTACCTTCGTAAAACTTGACCCCACTCAGAAGCAGTTCCTCCACAATGTCGTGCGGAACGGTTTCGTTCTTGATATGTTCGAGTAAAAACCTCATAGGGGAGCTATACGAGAAGGTGCCATCCTGCTGGTCAAAACGAAAATGTGTGGGGTGTAGGTGGAGAATGACCGAGGGAGGCGCTTTCCTGTATTTGCGCATAACGTAGGAAGTGCTTTTCGCTATATCGTCACCCATCTCAGCAACCTTTACCTTGACCGACCCGCCAAACTGGAGACGAGGGGACTTCGAGCTTACCATATGGTTCAGCGACCTTCTTCTGTATTCTCCGGTCTCCATCCTGCCCAGTCTTCCCCGATTTAGCATCTCTCCTACGGGTACTGCTGCGAGAAGCCGATCCGTTCGTCACACCGTTCACTCCATTGACATTTGTTGCGCTCGCAGGGTGTTTACTGGCGGATGGAGCCCGCATCGAGCCGACGGACGGCGATGGTGAAGACTGGAAGGATTTAACGCCATTGAGGCCCGTCTGGACTGCGGGGGGAGCGGGGCGCTTCATTTTCTGGAGAGCAGGGGCGGGTTTGGTTGCGATTGCAGTTGCCATGTTTCCTGAGCTTGCGGGATAAGACCCGTATGTTCGTTCCGAAGCAGACGTCTTCAGTCTAGGTGCGATTTCTCAACCCTACACGAACCGCGATACAGCCCGAAAGTCGTCGGACTGCGGTTGTAGCGACATGTGATGCAGCAGGCGACCCTAGGGCCTTTGAAGCTGTCCGCTTCGCTTCGGTTGTGGTTTCCCCGGGTGAGATGATGCTCTTTCTTGTTTCGTGTACGGTGCGGTATATCAGCAAAAACGGGGTTTCTAAGCAAGTGATGCGTTGCAGACAGGGCAGATCTACGAACAATAGTGGGCTGGAAGCTGTATAGCGCCTATTTAGGTTTAGCGCGAGACTGTCATGTCACGCGCTAGTAAAGTACTCAAGATGGGCCTCCCAAAAAGTGTGAGGATGATCATCAAGCAGACATTGAATGACATTGTTCTTCGTAAGCTTCCGAAAGACTACTGAAGCAATATAACAAAGTCCTTTATATATCAATACTGTACATCATAATCCACTCCGACGGAGCAAGATAATGAAGGTGCTGTTAGGCAACGCTAATTCCATACACCCATCCAGCACGTACTATCTAATGAACTCCCATAGCCATGCTCTGTTCCCAAACTTCGTCAATGTCCCATCCGAACAACTTCCCGGCATGTCTCCCGTTCCCACTTTAAAACTGGCTCGTTGGTAAATCGGGATGTCGCGTATCCGTCGTCCCGCTTGCTGTGGATTGGCAAAACCGTTGTCTATAATACCAATTGGCGACTGATGGATATGTGTTTGTCCGAAGCCGAAACACTGTCGATCAATCGTGCTCTCCTCAATCATGACCCCTCACGACCCTTCTCCAGTGATCTCCAACCATCAGACCCTCGACGACCTCCACGCCTTTGCCCAAGCCGATTCTTGGATCGTTCTTCCACCACTTCTCGATTGGAACATCTGTGCGGCCTCGCTCATCTTCACTGTCCACTAACCCACCGTGTCCACTTTCGTCGCCCACTACGATCACGATTTGACGGACCCAGTTGGTAATTTGTGTAATGACTTCGCCCTTCAGACCAGTCACGGGTTCTTGTATATAGACTATCTCGGGACCTAGATGACGTAGAAGGTGGACGTGACCTTCTGGAGTAGTAAAAGGCATGATCATCGTCTCTTTCTCGACGAGCCTTTTAGCCTCTGCATATAATTTATCAAATTTCTTGGACCTCGGCGGTGAGGTTTCAGGATATGGATCGATGGTCGTTAAAGGCCTTTCCTCGTCATGACCTTGAGCGTCATCGTGCCCGATGTTCGAGTAAGACGAGGTCATTGACATAGAAGCTTGATTGCCTTGTTGATTGCCAGCGAGGGGGTGGTGCTTGAGTTCAGGCGCGTATATGAGCACGAAGAGCCGAGTATCATTATCGATGTGTTCGGGCAGGTGGGATAGTATAGACTACATGGGTCTGTTAGCCGGGAAGAGCACAAAGTCACATCTCCAGCACCCACAGCATGTTCTTGGTGGTATGACACGTCTTCGCTGTGATTATAATCCGACTCCGCCGATAGCACAATGGCAATCGTCTTCCTTTTGCCATGGGGCTTCCCACGGGCCTCTGGTCCGTGGTGACCTGGCGCTCCGCTTGCTTGAGTCTCGGCTTCCTCCGACCATCTCGAGTGATCCTCAAAATCTTTCTTATCTTCCTCTCGAATCGAGGACAAAGCGCCCCCGACAGCAGCCCCAGCCGCAGTCACGCCTGCTACCACTCTTCGGCTGGCGCCGTCGAATATCTGTTGAGGGCTCGGCGTCCTTCGAATAGCGCCAGACATGCGCGCAACCATGCTTTGGTCTTCTGCTGGTTGACCAGGACCAGGAACGTAAAATGGCTGCCCAAGACCTGGACCTCCGTATCCTGGCGGTGGTGGCCCCTCCCGCCTGCCATCGTAGTTCTTCCTGTCATATTCATCGTCATCATCGCCGTCTTTGCGCTCACTCCAAATCCATGCAGCAATACCGACAGTGGCGACAGTCACCGTTATCGCCAAAGGAATCCAATGTCCCCAGGCGCTTCTTCGCGTCGACGCGCCGTAGGTTGACCGACGCTGCCGCTCGTAACGATCATACGAAGACATGACTCCTGAATTGGATTCACTGCAGGAAGAATGCCTGAACTCCACTTCTACCGAGACTCACTAAAACCCGGACCTAGCTGTGATGGTCCCTTTCGTCTACAAAGTAAGTGGGGAATCAGACTGGACTGTGGAGCCTGGATGGCTGATCTGCGCAGGGGTGGCTTCGATTGCAGGAACCAGCAGAACGGCCCGCCGTTCCTAGGGCTGATCATATCAAGCTCAGAGTCGCCAATGTACAGCTCGCCATATATGGATTCGATTGAGAGCCTGGTTTGAATGATCACCACTTTCTACTGACTCCACTACGACTGCGCCGCGGATATGCCTTCTTCATCTTGATAATGCCCCACGCAACAGCAATGCCACGCTCTCTGGGTCTTCAGGCCCTTGTGCTCTGTGGACCTGGAGTAAACCTTGAAACGCTCGCCGCTGACGAACCCAAAGCTCTCCTCTCCATAGCCAACCGGCCAATGGTATGGTACGCAGTGGACTGGTGTCATCGAGCCGGATTATCAGACGTGACCCTCGTTACTCCACGCTCCTTGTCCAAAGCCCTTCAAGATGGGCTCGCCCAGAACCCATACCTTTCCTCCTTGTCGCCCAAGCCAGACATCCTCTCCCCAGACGGTCTCGACGATGACACACCCACCGGCTCCATCCTACGTCTACCAGAAGTGGAGGCGGCAGTCACAGGCGACTTCCTTGTCCTCCCCTGCGACCTCGTCTGCGAAATGCCGCTGGAATCTCTTCTCGATGTATGGATGATCCACCAAGACCCCCTCCACCTATCCCAAACCCTCGGCCGACCCCAACGGCCAGAAGGCAGCCGCCTCACCAGCGGTCTCGGCGTATTCTACAGCACCAAAACCGCCCACCACATCAAAGGCACCGAAACCGACTTCATCACCACCGCCCCCCTCCCGAAATCCTCCATCCCACCACCCTCATCCTCCCTCCTCCCCCAAGTCTCCCAGCTCGTCAACGCCATGACAACAGACACCCTGCACGACAAACTCACCGCCAAGTCCTCCCTCCCCATCCGACACGGCCTCCTCCGCACCCACCCACGCACCCGCCTCCTGACCTCCCACCGCGACGCACACATCTACATCTTCCCGCACTGGCTCCTCGCCTACGCGCGCGAGAACCCCAAACTCCAGACCATAGGCGAAGACCTCGTCGGCTGGTGGGCAAAAGCTACCTGGCAGCGCGGTCTCGCTGAGAAACTGCACTTCCCACATAACACCGTCCCGCAAATCCTCGCCTGCATCCACCCCTCCTCCTCCCCATTGATCCAAAGAGTCGATACCCCAAACCAGCTACTGGCTACGTCTCTCTACCTCGCCTCGCTCCCCCCGTCCTCAGATCCCTCCTCCCCAGCAAATCCTTACGCCCACACCCACAAACGCTCCCCCCTCGCGACCATCCCCCCCAACACCTCCATCGCCGACTCCACCTGCCTAATCGGCCCCTTCAGCACCCTCGGCGCACAGAACACCCTCAAAGAAACCGTCATCGGCGCAAATTGCGTGACAGGGCAGAGAGTACGACTGACAAAGTGCGTCGTCATGGATGGGGCCGTGATAGAGGACAATGCGGTGCTGGTCGAGTGTGTGGTCGGATCAAGGGCGAAGGTGGGGCGGAAGTGTGTGCTGAGTGAGTGTATGGTGCAGGGTGGGTTTGTGGTGGAGGAGGGGACAGGGGGGAAGAAGGAGACGTTTGTGGGGGGTGGGGGGCTGGATGAGGGGGAGGTGGACTTGGACTTGGATGGGGAGGAGGAGGAGGAGGATGAGAGTGCTGTTGATGAGGTGGAGGGTGGTTGACTACACGACGGAACGACGAGAATGCGAGATGACGAACTCCCAATGGCTTCACGGCATCTATGAAAAACGTCTGTACATATCCACAATATACCCAACAAAAGCGCGCACCCACTCTCAATATATACTCAGCCCTCCTCCCCCAACCACCCCTCCCTCCTCACCTCCCCCACCAACTCCCAAAACGCGTCCTTCCCCCTCCACGGCCCACTCCCATGCCTCAACACACCCCTCACATCCTCCACATCCCTGACCAAATCCCCCACCGCCTCCCACTCCCGCTGCTCCACCAGCACCCTCAAACACGCCAGCAGCGCCATCCACCCCGGGCTCTGGCCCTCCTGCGGCATCCTCCGCAGCACCAGCAGCATCTTCTCCGTCTCGCCCACGCGGGCGTAGTGCTCGATCATGCGGTCCCAGAAGATCGGGTCGAGGGGCGTCTTCTCGGTCTTCACGCGGTGGAGCAGGCTGTCGATGGCGGCGAGGTCGGGGGGCGAGAGGGCGAAGTAGTGCGTTGTGAGGATGGTGTAGACGTGCGGGGAGGGCTTGATGTTGTTCTTCGTCATGTGCTCTATGACCGCTTGGGCGGCGGCGACGTTCAGGATCTTGGGGTCGAGGAGCCCGTCGAGGATGGTGCTGTAGGTGTAGTTGTTGGCCTTGAGGCCGTTGCGCTCCATTTCGTAGAGGATGGCGAAGACGGCGGATTGCTGTTCTATGTGGGGTTTGGTGTGGAAGGGGCTGGAGGGGTTGCTAAGGAGGCCGTTGAGCATGATGGTGAAGGTGGCGATGTCGGGGGGGCAGGCGGCGGCTTGCATGCTTTGCAGGATGGATTGGATTTTGGGCTTGTTGCTGGCGCGGACGGCGGGGCGGAGGGTGATGTTGTAGGTTTGGGTGTCGAGGCGGAGGTTCTGCTTCCTGGCCCATGTGAGTACGGCGTCGGCGAAGTTAAGGTTGTTGGAATGGGCTAGGCCGGTGAGAGCAGCTCGGACTGGGTCCAAGGAGGGTATTAGCTGGTCTTCAATCGCTTCTTTGGCTGGGGATGTTGCTCCGTTAGCTCCTGGAGAGGCTGGTTTCCATATCAACCCGAGGTCCTCCAGCGCATGCATGCCAGATTGCCAATCCCCACAGACCATCAAACCGTGGATCCAAAGCGTCCAGGTCTTCATGTTGGGCTCGATGCCTGCGTCCAGCATGTTCTTCCATATTTCACGCATTGAAGTGAGGTCTCTGGCAGCAGTGCATCCTGTAAGCATAGCGTGCCAGTGCCTCAATGTCGGCTGTTGATTGATTTGAATCATAAAATTCCACACTTCAACCGCCTCCGCTTGGCGTCGGATTGTAAAGAAAGCCGAAAGAAACTGACTGAGGAGTTCATCACGATGTGTCTCTTCGATTGCTCCGGACCCGGTGGACGCCTGGAATTTGTGCCAGACTCTTGTGATTTTCGCTGCATCACCTTTCTGCTTCGCATTGCGTAGAGCGCTACCTAGCGTCGAGGCGGCATCGGACGCTGCTTGTATACGTCCTGGTACCGAAAACGGTGGTTGCGGCTTGTAAGGCTTCTCAACAGAGGCTGGCGCTGGGTCAAGGAAGATCGGGATAGCACTCCATCTACGTACGATTCCTTCTGCCGTAGGTTGAGCAATGTCTGACTTCGTGAGGGACTCGATCGCTGAATCCCACCCGATCCGACCCCATTGTACGAGAGGCTTAAGGGACCGAATCAGAATCTTCGAATCGACCATAACGGATTCTTTCAGAGACCCCTCTTTTTGTTCACGGTTGAGGCAGTCGAACGTCACGACAGCGGCCATTACCATCCGATTGGTCTGTTCACAGCTACCAGGGTGACGAGGCCAGTACTCCGAAAATCGTTGGGAGATATTGGGATGTAAGCTCTGAGTATCCGCCTCGACGATCTTCGAAGCCTCGCGGCTCAATTTCGAGATATCTCCAACCACGCTCGAAGATGAGAAAGGAAGAGAGGACGAGCTGTGATTGCTTGCAGTATCCTCGGACATTGAACGTGCAGGTTCTCCGTATTCCTTGACTAGTAGTCGCCAAACCTCGATGATCTCTTCAAGCACAATTCCAGAATAATCTTTGGCAACAGCTCTCCCTGCATAGTAAGGGCTCAACGATATGAATCCAGATACGAGATTCCACAGAATCTGATCCCACCAGTACTTCATTATGTTATGTTTCCGATACGCTCGAATGGCCGTGGCGACCCGTGGAAGTTCCACTCGCTGTGGAGACCGTGCGCGTGTATGAGTGACCCGAAGTAGTATATCTCGGAAGACGTTCAACTGCGGCGCCGTGAATACGATGTCCTCATCGCGGCCAGCATCTGATACCATCTGTTGCCATGTCTTTGAGCCTAAAAGTGCGTGACAAGCCTTCCACATTTCTACCAAAGGCACTCGCTGCACGTAAAGCATATGTTCCAATGTCTGTATATGCTCATCCACGAGCTTCCTGGCAGGAACAACATGTACAGGTGGGACATTACTGTTGACTTTCTTGGCCCTCTGATCAAAGGTGATATCTTTCCGGCGAATACTGCTTGAGAAGAGACTTTCAAGTTGTGGGTCGTGCGGAGTGTCTTTCCGCCTCTGTGGAGACTGCACTTGAGGCAGTGGGTGATATTTCACACCATCTTTGCTGAACACCTTGGGGCCTGCGAGCTCATGACGCTCGCTGTCCACGAGCTTCCCGAGAGAAACAAAGCCTGCTCGTCGAACTTGGTAGCCCCGGGTTGCAGTTGCGTGTCGGCATTGCAGACAGATATACGGTAGGCTCATTGCATAAGACCCTAGGGCTGCGATGGCAGCTGTCAAGTGGCTTCATCCTCACCGAGAAGCCGGCTGCATTGTCTAGTTTCGATGCCTCTTATTCCATCAAGCGAAGGCCCAGCTCTCGTACGCACTAGTGTTCCGCGATTGCCACTATCTTATCTAAGATCTGGCCCCTGTTTTTGCGACTTTAAGGTACTTGGCCGGGGGATCGCCAACATCGGTCAGTGTAGGCATCATGGACACCTTCATAGGGCGTCTGATGCGCCCTCGCAAGTTTCGTGACGACTGGTGAGCCGACTGTAGTTAGTTGCCCTCCCCGCCTAATCTTCGTGACTAGGCCATCTAAAACATGACCACATTGGTCCCACGCGGACCCTACTCCAGGGAGGAGCTGGACAGCCTTTATCCGAAGGGCTTACAACTCCAGCTGGTGCAGATAGTAAGTTCCAGATACTCTCTAATTTTTGCAACCGTTGTCGTAGCTTTCATGTCAGCTCTTCGCCATTTCTTCAAACATGGACAACAGACAATAGACTGATTTGAGTGGTACTTCATAGCTGCTCCGTCATGGTAAGGTTTAGTCAGTAGGTGTGCAAAAGTTTCTTGAATTTGAATTCCATATACAGGCGAAAGAAGCCCAGTCTCTGCCCGATTCCAGAATGTAAGTCCCAATTCGATCACCAGACAAGAACCGTCTGACACCCTCTCCTAGGCCGGTCTGCCAGCATGTATGTCTTGTATCCTACGTGGCAGTCTAGATGCTTATGACTGCTAGACTGGCCATACTGCAATGCTGCGAAACGGATGACCAGTGTCCAGATGATCAACACAGACTGGTCATCCTGGGACAATCTGCAATGGAGACGCCGATTGGAGAAGTTTGGCAAGGATGATAGTCCGGTCATTGCAACTGGGCCAAACGGCGAGGTTGACGCAGTATGGTATCAGCACCTCGACCAGATGCTACGATTCCCCATCTAACATGGGTCGGTCTAGCAACCTTGGAGAGTTGACTGACAAGGGCCGCGAGACTACGTTGGCACTAGGGGAGCGACTGCGAAATCTCTACGTTGACCAGCTCGGCTTCATGCCTAAAGTAATTGCTGATGCGGACATGATGTACCTACGTGCTACACCAATGCCGCGCGCTTTGGAGTCCATGCAGCAAACCTTCTGGGGAATGTACCCTCTCACAGCGCGCACGGCATCTTTCCCACCTCCAACGGTAATCACGCGGACACCCGCTGATGAGACATTGTTTCCCAATGACAGCAATTGCCGCCGCTTCAGCCAATTAAGCAGAGCTTTCGCACAGCGTACAGCGGATCGGTGTAAGCCAGCTTCTCCACATCTGCCACCTTCGCTGAGTCAATAAGGGAACGATGCGAAAGATATGGACTATCTCACGTTGCTGATCTCGAAATGGATGCCGGAGCAGGACGACGGCTCCCACAGGGTTGCAGTCGACTCACATCCGCGGCTCAGCGGTATCATGGACACTGTCAACTCAACATTAGCGCATGGCCCTAAGACACGCTTACCTGATAGATTCTACGACTTTAAAGGACGAGACATAATTGACAGGATTGCTGTCGAAGAGTAAGCATCCTGGCAAGAAAACCGCACCTCGCCCGCTGACACTCGGCCAAGATGGTTCTCAGGGTACAAAGAAAGCCAGGAATACAGAACCGTCGGTATTGGGGCTCTCGTAGGCGATATTGTTTCACGTAAGTCGTCATTAGCTGTTCCCTTTCATTCGTATCCAATCTCTGACATAATAAGGCATAACGGGTAGCATAACCCACAACGGCGACGATGGCATGCTTGGAATTGGCGGAAAAGACGGCTCCCTGAGTCGTGGCCGCGGTGGCGAGAAGCGCATCCAGTTCGGCCTGAGCGGCTGCCATGACACAACACTCGCCGCCGTACTGTCCAGTCTCGGGGCTTTCGAAGGCGAGAAATGGCCAGCTTATTCGAGCCATCTTGCCGTGGAGCTTTTTCGCAGAGAAGGCCACCAGGTGTATTCCAGCCCTGAAGACGAAAAGCCCCTCCAGTCTCGAATGCTAAGTTTCGGGAGCTCGAAACGGACAAAGGAGGCTGAGGGTGGTATCTCACACAAAGCGTTTGACCATCTGAGCCAAGCGGAGGGAGAAAAGATGGATGGCTATTTTGTGAGACTGAGGTACAACGATCGTCCGATGACGGTCCCGGGATGCAGACTCTCAGGGAAGCATCTCGAGGGTAACGAGAGCTTTTGTACTCTGGTGAGTTACTGAAGCCCAGGCCAGACAATCGCATGTGGCTGATGTTCCCACACAGGAGGCTTTCAAGGCTATATGCGATAGATTCACGCCTAGGAACTGGAAGGAGGCTTGCACATCGAATCTAGACGCGCCACCGTTTCCGGCGACAACGCAACATGCTGGCTATTGAGTAGATAAAAGAACGCAGTTATAATAGATATAGATCGAAATTAGAGCTTACCGCGATTCTGAGAGGCCTATAGCCCTTGCGCCGGTAGGGTGCACTTCAAAGGGCGCCACTCAGTCCTCGGCACTCTCGGAAAACATGGTAACGGTATGACGTTGGAAAGACCAACCATTGACCATCCATTGCAGAAGAGGCAAACAGCCAAGGCGTATCGTGTTCTCGAGGACGAGACCGTCATTGGAAATTGAACGGAATCAAGACGAAAAGTTTCATCAGGCTCTTGCCAAGACAAAGTGATGGCATGCTATGAGCACCCCTTTTCCCCCCTTTTCCTCCAATTCCCTCTTTGGTTCTCATATCCTGCTGGCATTGAGACAAGGGATCTCGATTGTTTCACCCCATATTTACGCACCCTATCAAGCTGCCCACCGGTTGCGAACATTCTGCCAATGACAGTCAAGCCCCCAGCACTACTCTACTACATCGATTGGAAAACGCGAAGGTTCGAACGTTTACACGTTTGACCTCCAGCTCTCACCGGGGCCTAGATCATCGCTTGCCATGTCCGGCATCCGAAATCTCAGCACCTTCAACATAAGTAGTACTGATACTAAAGACCAGGGCTCATGAAAAACTCATCAACACTTTTAAATGCCGAGTATTGCTTCCAAAACCCATCGGGACATCGGTGTCGGCGTTAATAGATTTCTCGTGCGGATGGCGTTCGAGGGCCATCATTATCCACAGAACAATTCTACGCGCTTGCCACAGCGACGCGGCTTCTGCTTCGTCTTGAGAAGTCGAACGATGTGCAGCCGCTGGATTCAGCGGAAGCTTGGGCCTCAGCGATTTGTTCAGCGACCTGTACCACGCAGGGTCATGGAGTCGAGGAGCTATTGGGAAACTGAAGTACAGCTTCAGGCTCAAGCGAAAGCGGCGAGGCGAAAGGCGAGAAAGCAGCCGCATTCCAGACTGACGATTTGTATCGACAGGGGCCGCTATGGTTGGTTCGACTAAGTGCAATTCTCGTACGGGGTTGGCTAATCTAGGAGTCATATAAGTTGAAGGATTGGCTTCGTGGCTAGGTAGGTGCGATCCATCCCCATACTCGCTTTACTCCTGGTGCTTTTTATTCTCCTTGCTTCAAGCCTTCATATTTCATCCTACTTAGCAATTCACTCCCCTACCATCCATATCTGTATCCTCTCCATTTCTGCAATCGTCGTTACTCCTCTACCCTCTCTAGTTCCTGCACGAAGATATCGAAGAACCCATATTGTCTCCAGCAAATCAAGTCTTCCAAAAACTCACCCATCACACATACACACAGTCCATCAGAAACCTCTCCCTACAATTTTCGGCGCCATTAGGTACATCGGATGTCCTGGACTTAATGCCGCGCCCTCCGCATCCCGCTCAACGCTTCCCCTTGGTAAAGCTGCCACATTGATCATGCCAATATTATACTGCGATCTTGTGCCGCAAAGCTCAATCATCTGTCCATAGATGTATTCCTTGCATTCGAACCTGCTCGGTTTGCTAGCAATAGGAAACCCGTTCGGTATATAATATCCTAATGCGCAGCCATTGTGCTCGTTCCTCGACCATGTCCATATATCACGAGCTGCGTCAATTCGAACCAGCTTGGTGCAGATGTCTTCAATGAGAGCTTCGCAGACTGTGGGATTGAGGCCCGGGCCCGGGATATCAGGCTCTCTGTCGCATTCGATGCCGTATTCGTCTGCGAGGGCGGTGGTATTGTGGGGAAACATGAGTTGAGGGTGGAAGTTTGGGAGGATGTAGGCTGAGGCTAGAGATAGTGGGATGAGCAGGCGTGGTAAGATGAGGGAGTGCATTTTGTTTCGGTACGGTATGTGGAGTGTCTGTGAAGAAAACACCATTTTCCCGGGATGACTATCCCCTTAAAGTGAGTAGAGCGCACGAAGCATTATGCGAGGCGCCTAATCTATATACCCACCTCAACCATCGGTCGTGGTTTCGCCTAGCCGAAACAGCGGCCTTGATCTGCCGCCCATGAATCCTGACGCGCGAAGTGCTAATATGCTCGCCTCTTGAACCCCCAAATGTTAGCACCCGCATCCTATCTACATCGGCCCGCTATGAGTGTTGTTCCGCGCTCTTGTGTTAATCAAGTTCAACGTCAACGTACCTTGTGTATCGGAAGTTTGCTATGAAGGTATAGCCGAGTCACAGAATATAATGGCGAAAAACAATTGGTCTCTTTGCTTCCCACGCTAGTGCCCAGCACTATATAGGAAAGAACCCAATTATTCTACGGAATTTCGGAAGGAGTTAAGAGAAGATATGAAAGAATATCGAATTAGAGAGACTCAGAAGACAGTATGGATTTCTGATTGTTATTGGTGCCTCACTAGTGTCTCATTAAAAGAGTCCTATAAAGTAGCAATGCCAGGATTTATAAAGTTATAGTTCTGACGACGTTGACCACTAAAAAAGTGTTACTACTTACATATATGTATTTATAGCCGAAGCAGACAATGATGAAGAATTATAAGTCTTTCAATTCGCTCATGTCCAGAGTCTTGAGAAAAGGTAGAGGAGTACTATACGTTGGAGGAAGCCACTACCAAGGGACCTGTCTACCGTCCCACACCCACAACTTTCCACCATGAGTTTCCCTCGTAGCAACATCAAAAACCTCAATCATTCCCTCGACACTTTGCTCAGTGGTAATAGCGGCCTTCTCAAGGCCAAACAGAACAGCGCCGTTATTACCCATATCGGTCTGAACCCATCTGCACCGAGTTAGCAACAGCTCCTGTTCTCGCTCCACGGACTTTTCGGGACTTACCCTGGATCAATGGGGAACGCAATCAGCCAAGGCTCCTCGAAATGGATTGCCTTGGTGAGATAATGGAGGACGACTTTGGTGGGCGCATACGCAGCGTTTTGCATGGGGAGCATGTCCCTGAGGACAGTTAATACCTAAGGTGGCGTCATGATACTAGAACGATTGCCACTCACTAGATCACGATGGTGTCAGCACAGGGCAACGTACAAAGCTATTTGAGAAGGTCGCGTGGAAGCATGCTTACCGTGAGAAAGGCGGCAGAAGAGCCCATGCTTACCCACACGGGGTTTTTGGACTTCTTTAGCAGGGGCAGAGTGGCTTGATAGAGCCAGATGACGCCGTAGGTGTTTGGTATAGTATGCTTCTGCATGTCCTCAACCTTAACTTCGGAGACTTTTGGGTAGACGTAGGAGATCCCCGCATTGGCGATGACAATGTCCAGATGATCGATCCCATGACGGGCAAGCTGCTTCACAGCGTCGGACAGGATCTGTTGAGACAGTGGCATCGATCTTGATGATTAGGAGAGAGGTGCCTTCGGCCATGGGTAAATCATTGAGAGCTATGGAAGTTGCATGAGCGGGGTCGCGGTTGGCGGCGATGACAGTGTGGTTCGGTTTGGCGAGGTAGAGCTCTAGAAGGCCCTTGCCAATCCCTCTGTTGGCGCCGGTAATGAGCACAGTGGTTGGAGCCATGCTGTATCACGAGTATAATGAAATAGATTTGAGAGAAGGATGGTACGAATGACACATATAGAGAGCGGTAAAGGTACAGTGGTACTTGCTTCGTAACAATGGGTTCATACGCTGCTTGATAAGCAATTGTACGCACAATGACGCTCTTGAAGCAAGAAGGATACGGAAATGTATGCTTTTTCCCTTGTACACAGAACGCAGTGCTATTACATGTTAGTGAAATGTCTCAATTCGAGATGGTACTGTCTGATGGAGGTCACGCAATATGCCGTCGCAATGCAATGGCTTTGTTACAAGTACTTCAGGTTGATGAGGTTGGCACACTGGCTGTTCCTTTTCCGCAATTAGCGCTTTCACAACGCTTGCCCCTGCTTTGTAAAATTTGAGACAACGTTGATCGAATATAGTTGGTTGCAAGATTTTCTTATGTTTGAGCTTGTCAAGCTACAATAGACTGACCGCGTCGGTTCGGGAAATCGAGTTCGATTCGAGAAATCGAACCGAATCGAAAGTCTTGGCAATTCGATTTCTAAAGCTGAAATCGACAATTCAATTCAATTTCAAAAGTTGAATCGAAAATCAAATCGAAAAATCGATTCCAATTGTCAAGACTACTATTTTTAGTTAATTTTATTATTTTTAGTAACAATTAATTGATAATTTAATAAAAATAGTTAATCTATTTAAATTAATTAATAAATATATTAGATTATTTTTATATTATGCATTACTATTGTGCATTATCTAGAAAACAATTAAAAAAATCTAAATTTAAACTAAATTTATACTATTTTAAGTATTCTTGACATTCTTGGCGATTCGATTCGATTTTAATTTTTGAAATCGAAAATCGACTTGATTCGATTCGATTTAATTCCTAAAGTTGAACTATCGATTCGAGTTGATTCTAGAAGTTGGAATCGAAAACCAAATTGACGATCAATCTAAGCTACAAGATGCGATCAAGAACATAAAATTTTAAAAATGTTATAAATTACTCAAATCTTGATTAAATTACTCAAAACTATATAAAACAAATAAGCGAGATTTGTTCTATAAGTCTTGAAGTTTTAACAATAATTATCGAAGAAATGCAGAAGTTGAAAAAGTTGTCTGGGAAGATTTTGGGGGGTGAGATCTAAAGATAAGGCCAAGCAGGGGCAAGCGTTGTGAAAGCGCTAAAATCAACGGAAGTATGGGCCGGGATCCGTTGAAGGCTTGGCCAAATTTATACGCAAACGCGAGTACAGCCAATTGTACGAGTTCTCTCGAGCCAAGAATGCAGAATACCAAACAGCGTCTATCTTCGAATCGATGTGGGCGCAGGTAAGAGGTTATGAGTGTAAATTCCGCAGCAACTCAGACTACAGTGAGATTCTGACCACCATCAGCGTCCCAGCACTCGATTCCTTCTCCTGATGGCAGCCTGATCGCGTCTGTATTGCGTGACCAATTGATCCTACGCTCGTCTTCCGACCGTCAGACATATCAAACTTTTCCGTTGCCCTCAGAGGACAGCCTACCATATCGATTCCTGCACTGGTCTAGCCATGACTTTCGCAGTGGCTCCCGAGCGACGACCCGATCGGTTGAAGCCAAAAAGCCTCTCCGGATACTGCTCGGAAATGACGAGCTCGTCAGAGTGTATGAAGTGGACAACGAGCAGTGGACAGCTGTCATACAGGGTGTCTCTAACAATTTCGGCAAGATAGCAAATGTGATCTTTGGTGCAGTTGAAAATGAGATCCTGGTTTTCTCGGACTTCGGAGTGAAAGTCACGATATGGTCTCTCAGTACCAGCCGGGGCGTCGAAGTCCGCGATCCGAAAAGCGGTTGGAGCTATGATATTAGGCCGCGGACAGGACATTTGGCGATCCTCACACGAGCGGGCGCCGATGACACTTTGATGCTGCTATCCCCGGGAACCCATCAGGTGTCCAAAATTACAAATTTGCAGACTGTGGATGCACAGGGGGTGAGATGGAGTCCAGATGGTCGTTGGATTGCTGTCTGGGATGTAGCAAGTTGTGGATATAACATTATGGTGTACACAGCCGATGGTCATCTATTCAAAACTTACGATGGGGGCCAGACATCTGATAAGATTAGCTTGGGAGTTCGGAGCTTAGTCTGGCATCCCCAATCTGACTTCTTGGCTGTGGGGGATTTCGAAGATGGGGTCACACTGCTCGGCAAATCCACAGTAAGGAGACGATGAAGACGCGCTGCTAGAACGGTACTGACCTATTGTTAGTTTTCTCCTCTGGCCAGAGTCGCTCACACTCCTTCCATCGAGTCCTTGCAAACGGTAGTATGGGAAGAGCACATTGACAACAAGGGAGCTAGGAGTTACGCACTAGCTGCTCAGCCTTCGCATCCTCCGCCCAGTTCATCCTTTGCTGGTATCAAAGTCCCAAAGACGGGCATATCGCTCATTGAGTTCAACGGAGATGGAACGCTCTTTGCGACTAGGAGCGACTCCATGCCATCTACAATATGGATCTGGTCCCTAGACTCACGTACGGCAGTGGCGTGTTTGATCCATCATTCACCTGTGAGGAGTGTTCATTGGCATCCAACAATTCACGACATGGTTCTGCTACATTGTGCGGTTGACCAATCCATTGTTTATGTCTGGAAGGTGTCTTCAAGCAGTCCCCGCGTACTCCCTATCCATCTGGACAGGACTGGTGGTAGACTCGAAGCTTACTGGGTTTTCACAGCAGCGCATGAGTCTCCTAGACTGATGTTGGGAAATGCTCATAATTATACCACTCTTTCACTGAGTGCTGATGGGGCGATCCTGCCGGAAAAAGAATCTGGAGGCACACTTAATTGCGAACCCGATGATAGATTTGATGAAGGAAATTCCATGGATCTTTCGCCCATAAAGCTATCCCAAGAAGGTATGACCACCAAATTTCCGGACGTCTCTCCCGGAAGCTCTGGAAGGTGGGGCGGGTCAGATGATCTTGACGATACTTTCAGCTACCGGCAGCGATGAAGTCTTGCAGGATGGAATCTTTGTCTTCGACCCAATCCTGTCCGGATCTTCATGCTATATCACCATCGACTATCCGAGCCGTTGAGCTCCCTCGCCTAGCTGCGCTTCGTCTCGGCTGCTTAGAGCGGCGAATCCGGCTAACCCCCATTATAGATCAGATCTCACCTCAGCACCCGACCTCATGCTCCAGATATCGTCCCTTGGCTTTACGCTTGTAAGGACAGTCATAAGGCTTTTCTTAGCAGACAGCGTCGTAGAACACTGGACGGACAAGACGCAGGTTCGATATTCGGATTGTGCTATCTCTGGCTGAAGCCGTCTAGTTTGCGGCATCTGGATCAGTGCACACTGTAGTCCTGATGGCTAGTAATCAAGGACTTCCTTACGTTGTTGCGCCCCCCCCATGGTCGTGCAAATGCACGGCTTATGTTCTTCCATACTTCCATTCAGCCTCAAAAGGTTTGCCGGTGGACATAGCTTACGCACCTCTTGAGGCTGCCTCGCCAGCATTTAGCTCCGAATCACAAGCGGGCGTCTACAAGGGTGGTCTTTGTTTTCTACAGATCATCAGGTACACGGAAACCCCAGTGGGTCCATACGATGAGATGGCTTTGCTGCCAGGAGACTTCGCTACGCCCAAGTCGCAGGGGCAAAGTATGCGAATCACCAGGATCTACGTCAGTCAGAATGATACGTGCTACAACGGTCAGTCATAACCAAATTGTATAAGAGCCACGCAATAGATCACTGACATGTGCCCAGGCCGTAAGAATTGGAATATTCCCAAGTACGTGACGCGCTTCCTTACCGTCTTGCTAGGCTTCTAAACCGACATTGTCTAACACACGAGTTGCCTTAGGCATTTAGCGCGCTTCGAGTTTAAGCCGCTATCTGATTCTCAATCCAGCTCGTCTTCTAGACATCCTCAGCCACCAATTACTATCGCTGTTTTTCCTCCTGATCGAGGTGACTCGTCCCAATCGAAGCCGTTCTTTAACACCACCCTCCAGCCGCTATCGTATCTTCCGCATTCCTACTCTTTCCCATTTGATAGCAATTGGGCGACCTACTTTGGCTTTAGCAGCCATCTGGCCCAACCCCCGCTTCCGAGTGGGGGTACAATGGCAGAGTGCGGGAGTGACACCTGGACTAAAACAAAGCCACGACTGAGCAGCCGGAAAACTCGAATGGTATGGTGGGACACGAGCCAACATCGGACCGAAATGGATCGGGGACGAGATGAGGGAAGTGGAGTGTCAGAAGGCGACTTTCTGTTGGCTCAAAGTGCGTCGCGCGAATCGAAACGAGACACTAATAACAATTGGTGGCCAGGCTTAGGGAGATGGAGGGTTGGGCTCTGGCTCGATGACGCCGTGTTGGAGCTTGGCAAAGCAGAAGGAATGGACACGTAGCATGAGCATCTATGTCCCGTACTCGACATTTATTGTCTGCACACTAGGTCTGTGGGCTTTGTCACGTGCTAGGGAATCGATTGTTTTACTCTCATTTGACGTGCTGGCGAAATAGCGGTGGACTAAACGACCAGTGATGGCCTATTGCCAAAGTGGCAAAACGTTACAGTGTTATCGATGACTTCATCGAAGGGCTCTCCAGGACGCAGCAAGAGACGAGCTTTCAGACGGGTGGGGATGTAGACTTGACATCTGCAGGTGCGAACGCGTGGAATAGCCTCAAGCGAGAACAGCTTCCCAACTTCAGATTGCGTGGGTACTGAAGTCAGGTAGTTTCTCAGGCTTTAATCGCGGCCCAGCAGAGCATTGGCAGATACATCTTCAAAAAATATTATACGAAGGTCCCCATCGTTGGAGCTTGGGATACTGACTTGGAATTGCAGTTGCGTAAGAAAGCTCAGAAGCTTTTGACCCTATCTAGTCTCGTTGCTCTCCTTAATGTCCCCCAAGGTGTAAGTCTGTCGCTGTTCTCATCTAGCCTTCGCCTGCAAAAAGGCTGCGATATTTGTAATCTATCAAGCATGAAGGAACGGATGCCGATAAAGAACGTTGTCTAAGTCGATGCATTCTCATTCTACTCTTGACAGAGAGTAGCATCGGGGAAGCTGGGGCACAGAATACTCTAAGAGCTACACTAACTGGTTATTGGAAAGGGCCGATGCGGCATGTACAATCCCCCCTGCTATTTTTACACTCTCTTCCTCCGCTATCCCCCAATCAAATACTTCTGCACTTGTAATCGATAATTCGATCTCTCAAGCTAGACTGTAATAGCAACAAGAACAGTACACCCAAGAGCCTTTGCTCTGTATCCTCTCTAGAAGGAGTTCGACTTTGAGATAAAGCACAGAATTAGAATTCCAAATACTGTAATATAATGTATGCCATGCGATGGCAAAATACTCAATCTAGAGCCTGTCAAACCAAACTTTCTGCACTCCAACCAACGTACTCGCGAACAGCTATGGACCCAAAGACCAGCAATAATCCACGATCAAGATGGCATTATATTGAAGAATTGTTAGACATCCTTGCTAGAGTGTTAGATCCAGTACATGATTCCAGTATGGAGGTTTTGGCAAACACAGCTTCGTGATTAGAACATTGAGAAAGCAGCAAGAAAGATTCCCAAGAGAGATGCGAGAATGTCTAGAACTCGCTGGTACCAACGCATAGAGTCTTCGAAAGTTGGAAACAACATGTTCTCTTTTGCATTGGTAGGACGGAGGATTGCGAGCATAGCAGGAAGTGGGAGGAAGAGGCACCAGTTATCGAAGAGACACAGACTTGTCTGATTGAACAGCGATGTGTCTTGAGTAATAGTAGTACGCGATAAAAGATAAGCTGATTTACATACAAGAACCCCTTTCACCGTCTCAAGCCCTGGGACCTCCGGCGACGTCTCTATTATGGTTTGACGTTTTGGCTCTTTAGCGTTGGGCCATCAATGGTCATTCAGTCCATCACCATTCCATTAACACGTTTTGCCAGGTTGCGAGAAATTCGATTCTTGATTCAGGCATCCCCGGGGATTAGCACACTGCCAGCGCATAGGATACGTAAGCCACCGTTAATTATATATATAGTATAGGAAGAAGCACGCCGCCCTATTCCTTCCTTTTCCAAACTCCTTCCATGCATCTCTAAGAGCTAAACTTGACAGACTTCCTGTTTCTGTACTCGTGACCTCGTACTCGTACCCTCTTGTGCTTCCAAAAATCATGCATAAGTCTTTGCTGCCCGGGTGTGAATTCCGTGAGGCTAGAATGCATGGGTAGGGTTGGATTATCTAGAACAATAGCCACACTTACCACTCTTCAGGAACGTAATTCATGTAATTGTGCGTGCCTGTCCAGAATGATCAAGTCAGTATTGTGAGTTAGTGTTCGAAAAGGTTTGTGAGAGGCTACGCACTATCGAAACCATGCGTGCCGGGGCAGGTATTCCAAGTCTTGTCGCAAGTCTTCTCTCCCTCTTCCCCTGGCATTTCCGGAGGAGTGTCGCGGACCCAATCGCCTCCGTTTTCTTCCTCGCATCCTCCGTCAAAGGTGTGCAGCAAGCCCATCCAGTGTCCGACCTCGTGCGTCGTTATTTTCCCGGTCCTATGCTTGCAATTGTAGCAGTAAGTCGCACCATCAGGTGACTGGAGGTAATTGTCTCTAAGGCATCCATCGTGACACCGTCTAGAGTGTCCATTTCGTCTAAGCTAGGGGTAGAGCGGAGATTGCCAAGGTAGTCGTTCGTCGTGGTGATACCCATTATGTGGTGCCCACCGAAGTTGTTCTTGCGGAGGTCGGCGACAAAATAAACGTTCAATGCCATTATATCGCCTTTGCGTAGCTTGGACTTCATCTATAACGTGTTCCCATGTCAGCGCTGTTTTCTTACTCGCCGCTTCATGTGATTCACAAGAGCTTATTATATAGGCCACCGCTCATTTGCGGATAGTCAGAAGACCGCCGAAGCAAGCTTCAAGCAGCATGGCTTAAGGCTGCATGTAGGTGGATCTGGCTAACAAATATCACTTGCACGTACCTTGAAATCGGGGTGATTCTTGACGACCTTTTCCATGTCGAGTGACCACGGTCCTCCGATTGCCCATTCGACATTCTTCGCATAGTCGGGTTTGTCCATGAGCTTGAAAGAGACCCCGTGAGGAGCATAGTCGCGATTCAGCGTGTCCAGCTACGAGGACACAATCAGCTAATGAATCACATACTGATAAAGCTGCAAAGCGACGACACCAACCTGTGCCATATAGTTGTCGAAATCCTTCTTCGAATGGTCTCTGATGTAAATGAGATGAAAATAGGTGTTGACGGTGATAGGTTGGGAGACATTGCCTGGAGCATCTCTGGCCCATATTTTCCGCTGTTCAAGGGCTTCTTTGGAAAGTGGTAGAGTCCCACACATTGGCTCATTATTGCCGACTTGAGGGAGGCAATCGGTGACATCGCCAACTATCCGCCGTTTAGTCAGCTTTTGCTAGGAATGGTACAGTATTGTAAGGATATCGTCGAGCATGCTCTGTTACTCATCCCCATGGACGTGACAGGTTGGGCATTTCGCGAAAGACGTACGTCTAGAGCAAGCAGAGGCGGAATTAGCCGCCAATGCTGCTATTAATGCTGCGATAAGAAGCATCTTGATCTAGTAGGATATAGTGTGATTAGAAGGCTATTCGGGGGATTGAATTGGGTTGTGTATAGAGTTTGATTGTTGAGTGTCAAGTTGGGAGTGAGGAGATAGAGCAGTGGATCAGAGTGTGTCTTATACGAGATTCTGCGGCAAAACTCACTCGTAGGGCGCTTTGCAACCGTTCTCATACCCTGAGCATGTTCTACATAATTGGGCCAAATGCACTCAAGTGGCGCTATACAAGCGGCCTTTGCCTCCTGAGCATAATTGCATGTCTGCGGCGAAATTGATCCAATGGTGCTTTGCGACAATTTACATGTACTGAGCATGTTTTCCATATTGGATGGCTCGATTGCTCCAAATGGATGTTCGACCGAGCAAGGCACCTCCTTTTAATTACCCCCCTTTTCACATAATGGGCCTTCGTCGGTCGTCCAGCCTATGGTTGAATCGTCAACACAGCTTTCCAAAGACAATTGTGCTCATTTTCTGCCACTACACTACGCATACAGGAAGCAAAACAACAAAAAACCTTCTATTGAAGAATTTGCAGGTTGGATTGGCACATCAAGATAGACGAAATTCTCCTATAATATACCGTAGTAGAGGCCTGCAAGACAGGCGGGCTAGTGCCAAGGATGCGGAGATTAAGAGGTGTGGCTGGGTTGCTCACATACTATTTAGTATGTGATCAACTCGCTTCCCTCTTCTCTTCTTATTGCTTCGCGCTTTTGCGAAGTTGCCTTTGTAGTAGTCTTCCTTTAAGACTGTTGCTTCGTCGCCGTTGATGCTGCTTTTGGTGCTGCCTTGGCGCTTCCTTTGGCGCTTTCTTTGATCTTTGGCGACGGCCTGTTTTGGGGCTTTAGAGTGTTTTGTATTGACTTCGCAGCAGTTCTTGTTGCAATCGATATCGCTCAAACGTATATTTGTACATTTTTATTATAGCATTAGACAGGTTGCGCAGCTTTATTCAATACGATTATTCAATTGATTTGCGAGAGCTAGTAAGGTCTAGAATCGCTAGCTCGTTCGCGCTATATTAGATCGACTAATATAAATCGCAATCTAATAATTATTATATTTAATTAATTTTTGTTCTCTTTTATCAATAATATGCATTTTTAATTTCTTTTATTCTATTTAGCATATCTCAATTAACTTAATTGACTTAATTAATTGACAATAATTAAAAAATATATATAGCTATTATTTTTGCTCTTGTTATTGTTGTTATTTTGAGTTAATATTTTGTCGACAATTCTTGACATTTATGTATTAAATTAATAGAGTATAAAAAATCTAAATTCGATTGTTTATTAATTGTTCTATTATTAATATTATCGAATAAAGCAATTGTGTTAAATTATTTTTCGAATTTGCTTTTTGTTGTTTTCTATACAAATTATTTTATTTTTGTTAACTATTTAAATTAATAGAACAATATAATTATTTTTTCTTTTATCTTTTTTATATTCTTAACAATCTTCTTAAATATTTTGAAATTTAATATAACAATAAATTTTAATAGTATTTAACGCTTATTTATATATATATTACAAATATATTAAAGCAATAAAAAGAATAGAAAAAATTAGAAACAAAAGTACTATATAAGAGTTTATTAATAAAACTTTTTAAAACTTTTGCAAATTAAATATAAGACAAAAATTCTATTACTTTAATTACAAAAATTTATACAAAATAATTTAATTTATTATTATTTGTTTAAACAATTTAATAGAATCTATTTATAATTTTTGTAAAAACAAAATAAATAATATTACAATATTACAAAAGTTCGAATTGCAAAATTAATTAAAATTTCTTTTTAAAGATTAAAGAAAACTTTAATTATATAATAATAAAATCTATATTTATTAATTGTATATTATATTTTTTTATTTAAATTATACAAACAAAAGATAGATTTTTTTTATAAACAAATATTCGAAGCTTGCATTATTGTTAAAAACTTCTTTAATTTAATTTAAACTCTGTAAATATTTAATACTTTTAAAATACAAATAAAAGTTAAATTATAATTGATCGAAAATCTCTATTTAGCAAAATTTTTTCTAACTAATTGCTATAAACATCTATAAAATAATTAAATAAAATTTTGCTTTATAATAAAATTTTCTAGTCTCTCGAAATATTTGCAAGTTAATAGAATTTTTAATAATTTCAAAAGCTTTATATTATAAAAGTACTAGATTTTTCTTTTAATATTTATATATATATCTAGTTTTAATAAAGTTTTCTAATGCTAGTTTTTAACATTTGTTGCTTTAAATCTTGTTATTATTATTTAATTATTAAAATATAAAGAAGAATCTTAAATTAAACTCTTGAAAACAATTTTTATTCTATTTCTTTTCTTTCTTTATTTATTATTATTATTGTATTAAATTGTTGCAATAATATAATTATTTATATATTTTTAATAATTAGAAATCTTTTATTAATTTAACTTAGAATTGTAATTGTAAATAATATTGTTAATATTAATACTTTTTAATCTAAATTTTATTTGTTTATTTTAAGAATTTTTTAAAGATATTATTAACGCAAATGTAATTAAATGTTAAATTATTATTTTTTTTATTCGAAAATAAAATTTCGAGTTATTAATAAAGTAAATATAGTTTACATTTATTTGTATTGCAACTTATATATTATATTTCTTTAATATATATTTAATATCTTTAAAAAAAACAATATTATATACAAAAGTCTAATAATTAAATATTTTGTTATTTTTTTTTCCTTAAATAAAGTTTGCAAAATTTCGAGCAAAAAAATATAAAAATAATAATTTTTGTTTTAAATTATAAATATTTTTGCAAAAATATTTTCTTTTGATATTTAATATTATAATTTTTTTTTATTTCTCTTATTGCTTGTTACAATTTTCTTGTTACTTATATTATTTATTTTGACTTTCTTATTGTTTGTATTATTTATTGTAAATTTTTTATTATTATTTTTATATAATTGTTTTAGTTACTTTATATTTTTGCTAAATTTAATTAAATTTTTAAACAAATTAATTTATTAAAAATAAATATATTTTTTATAATATTTATACAATAATTCCTTAAAATAATATTTAAATTTCAAGATTTTTGTAATATATTTTATTAAATATTTTTTAAATATTTTTTTTATCTTTTTTAGCAAAATTTTTTGTTTTAATAAATATTTTATTAATAATATTCGATTTTTGAAATAATTAGTTAATATATTTTGCAAAATATTTAAATTTTTGTTATTTATTATATTAATATATATTTGTTTAAATCTTTTCGAAATCTTTTTATTATTTTAAAACTATTTTGTAATTTTGCTTTCTTAATATTTTATAAACTCTAATAATATAAATTTATTTAATAAAGATTTAAAAAATATAAATAAATAATTGTTATTATTTTTAAATAAAATATATATTCTTGCATATTAATTATTATTTGTATTTTTTTTATAATTTAAATCTTTTATTATTATTATATTGTTATTAGATAAATAGCTTGTTTTTATTATAAGTTTTAATTCTCTTGCATTCTTCTTTGCGTTAGGAAATATACTAGAGTTATTATTTTCGAAATTGCTTTAATTCTTGAAGTTCTTTTTACTATTAACAAAAACAATAAAGAAGAAAAAGAAGAAAACTTTGTAATTCGATTTACTCTTTAATTGTTAACTAAGTCTATTTCTTCTCTTTGTGTATTTTGTATTCTCTTTTATTTTTCTTTTTTGCAAAGAATTCTTTTAATTTTTTGTCTTCTAATATGTTGCAAATATCGATATTTATTTATTAATAACTTAAATTTAATTGTTGTCTCGTATTATATAATTAGATTTATATAAGACTTTAATATTTGCTTTTCTTTTATTTATTAAGTATTTTATTTGTTTATTAATATTAATATATTTACAATTTATTGTTGTCTTAAATCTCTTTCTAATTTTATTTCAAAAATATTATATAGTCTTAATATTGTACTTTGCAAATCTAGTTACGCATATATCAACAAAAATAATATTGTTTTTCTTTATAAGTTATTAATTATAATTAAGCTTTTAACTTAGTTGTCGATCTTTTTTTCGTTTGTAAAAAAAAAAAGAAATAGAGATTTTTAACAATAAAGAAGTATTAGAAGTGTTGAAAGTACAACGTTAACTAACAATATTTTAAATATAAAAGTCGAAATTAATACTATTATTTATATTTAACTTAATATTCTTTTTCTTTAATTTTTGTATAATTGTTCTTTAATATCTTTTATTAGTTTGTCTTTTTCTTTTTTTTAACAATTGTTAAAACAACTTTAATTTAAATTAAGTTGTCTTTTTTTATTTATAAAACAATTATTGTATATTTTTCGAAAATTGCAAGATCTACAAAAATAAAAATAATTGTAAGAGTTGCAAAAATAGTAATAATTACAAAGACTTTAATTGTTGCAAAGAAGTGTTTAAATCAAAAACGTAAAAATAACTTTTAAGTATATCTCTAGATATAACAACAACAATAATAACAACAATAATAGAAAAGATAATTATAATCTTTACAAATTATATCTAAACAAGTAATTAAAGCAATAAAATAAGATAATAAGTTAAATAAATAAATAAATAAGTATATAATAATTAAATACTAATTTAATTAAGATTATTAAGTTGTTAGATTTGTTTGCTTTTTTCGAATTATATTAACTAAATCAAGCGATATTTAATTAAATAATTGTATTGAATAGAGTTGCGCAATCTATCTATTTACAAGCAATAGCAAAGATCTACAAGATTGACGAGCTAGTATTAAGAACTTTCGCCTTTCGGAAACGTAATTCTAGTAAATCTAAAAGACAATTTTTCGAGACTTTTGTTCAAGCTAATCCGACAGATCTAGCAGATTTTCTAGTCTAAAAAAGAAAATATAAGAGCTTACTAAGCAATATAAATTACATCTATATAATACTCTTGTATTTTTGTAATTTATATTGCTTAATAAGCTCTTATATTGTCTTTTTTAGACTAGAAGATAGACTAATTGCGTTGGATCGAGTTATCGAGTTCGAATCGAATATTTGACTCAAATCTTAACAATTTATATTAATTTGACTCGAAAGTCTTGACAATTCGATTTCTAAAATTAAATTAACAATTCGAATCAATTTCTATACTTGAAATCGAAACTCGATTCGAAAAAATCGACTCGAATTGTTAAGACTACTATTTTTAGTAAATTTTATTATTTTTAGTAACAATTAATTAATAATTTGATAGAAATAATTAATCTATTTAAATTAATTAATAAATGTATTAGGAATTTCTCTTTAGAAATGTATTACTATTGTACGTTATCTAGTAATTAATAAAAAATCTAAATTTAAACTTAATTTATACTATTTTTAGTATTCTTAATATTCTTGACGATATTTTTGACATTCTTGACAATTCGATTTGATTCCTAATATTTAAATCGAAAATCGAGTCGAGTCAAGTCGAATCAATTTCAAAATAATAGAAATTAAATTGAATTTCAAGTTGATTTCTAATATTAAAATTGTCGAGTCGAGTCGATTTCTAAAGTTGGAACCAAAAACTCGACTCAACAATTAATCTACTAGAAGATCTGCTAGATCTGTCGGATTTGCTTGAACAAAAGTCTCGAAAAATTGTCTTTCAGATTTGCTAGAGTTATGTTTCCGAAATACGAATGCAACACAAAGATTAAAAAGTGTAACTAGATTGCTTATATACTATATAGTATATAATTAACTTGTTTTTCTCTTCTCTTCTTATTGCTTTGCGCTTTTGTCTATTTACTTACGTTGTTCTTTCTATCAAATAGATAGAAGATGTTTTCGATAGTCTTAGAATATTCTATATTGATTTCGCAATAATTCTTGTTGCAACCAATATTGTTCAAAAGTATATTTATATATTTTTATTATAGCATTTACAAGCAGTAGCGAAACTTATCTTGTCTAGATTTTTATCTACTACTAATATGCTAAAAAGCTTTTGTTAAAAGTAGACGTCTAGAGATAGAAAGTCTTAAATTTAAGATCAATTTAACTATTCCAAGATTATTTAAATGTTGCGTTGTCAACAATTTACAAAGATAGAATCTTGTTCTCGATTAAATTAGTAGATATATATAAGATAATAGAGAAGTAGAAACAAAGATTTGTTTACTATTAAATTTTAAGAGAAATTCCCAATTAGCAATGTATGCATCTATATATATTATTAGAACTTTAGATAATATTTAATTGAAACTTTTGAAGAGTTTTTCTCGAGCATATTATTTAGACTGGTCGCGTCGAGTTGGGTCATCGAGTTCGAGCCAGGTTTCTAGCTCGCCAAGACTCGATTCGGGTTAGAAATCTTGGCCCAAGTATTTGGGTCAAGTCAAAGGGTAAATATGAAGTACTTAGCGTATAACCTGGCTCGACTCGCCAAGACTCGAAAAATTTAGATTATTTTTGAAAAAGTGCATTAATCAACTTAATCAAATTGATTAATTTAATTAATTTGTTTATAATATTATATAGTAATGCATTTAGATAATGCATTTGTA
>JAABUZ0100000512.1_pt1 | contig 94039 bp, 83 predicted proteins | sample 5562091 | NCBI WGS metagenome assembly JAABUZ01 (sample SAMN12813069, study PRJNA571459) | rock metagenome | isolation source: Antarctica rocks | place: Antarctica: Victoria Land, Linnaeus Terrace sud | collected 2015-12-21
AATAAATAGTGATGATAGGTTTGGTAAAATCTTCATGCATGGCTGGCCTCTCGTGGCGGTGAAGGGTGGTACTTTCACTTTACCAGAGCGTCGGCCATGCGCCTCAACATGAAACGCAACTTAGGTTAGTCATAACTTTAGTACAATAAGCGAGTACGGGCTTCCACAACTTTCCAAAAGGCCATGAGGCAAGAAGCGATGACGGATAAGCAGTTTCTGGCAGTGGATCTGGGCGCGGAAAGCGGGCGCGGCGTTTTGGCATCGTTTGACGGGCAGCGCATTGCCCTGCGCGAGCTGCACCGATTTTCTACGGGGCAGGGCGCACGGGACATCGGGCCGGACGGGGTACGGCGCTGGGACTTTGAGCGTATCTGGGCGGAGATCCGCCACACTCTCGCGGAAGCGCAGACGCTTGCTCCTCGTCTTGACGGCGTAGCCGTGGACAGCTGGGGCGTGGACTTCGGCCTGCTGGACGCGCAGGGCACGCTGCTGGACGCCCCGATCCAGTACCGGGACGCTTCCCACGCGCGCGCCAAGCAGGACATTCTGGCGTCCACACCTGCCGAGGATATTTGGGACGGCACGGGTATCCAGCTTTTGCCGTTTAATACTCTCTACCAGCTTAAAGCGCGTCAGGAGCGGGATGCTGCTCTGCTGGAGCGTGCGCGGCATCTGCTGCTGATCCCCGACCTGCTGGCCCACCGCCTGACCGGAGGGGACGCCCTGGGTGTGGAAATGACCAATGCCGGCACGACACAGTGCCTGGATACGCGCACCCACATGTGGAACACGGGCTTGCTCCATAAGCTGGGCCTGCCGACCCACTTTTTAGGTAATCTGGTGCTGCCGGGCACGACAGTGGGCAAGACAAAGAATGGCGTGTCTGTTTACGCTGTCGGGTCGCACGATACGGCGTCCGCCGTGGCCGCCGTACCCGCACTAGACGGGGTGCGCTGGGCGTTTTTGTCGTCAGGCACATGGTCGCTGCTGGGCGCGGAGATTGCGGCCCCGCAATTCGCGCCCCGCGTGCGCGAGATCGGCTTCAGCAACGAAGTAGGGGCAAACGGCACGACGCGCCTGCTCAAAAACATCATGGGCCTGTGGCTTGTCCAGGAATGCCGCCGGTCATTGCAGGCCAGCCACGGACGAGCGTATTCATACCCGGAGCTTGCAGCCCTCGCCGAAGCCGCGCCGTCTGGCGGGCCAACGTTTGACGCTATCCACGACCGCTTTCTAGCTCCCGACGACATGTGCGAAGAGATCGCTCTGGCCTGCCGCGAAACCGGACAAGACGCGCCGCAGGATGTCGGGCCGCTGATCCGCTGCTGCCTGGACAGCCTTGCGCTGGCTTATCGGGAAAGCCTGCGCGCTTTGGAAGGCGTGCTGGGGCAGAGGTTTGACACATTGCACGTGGTTGGTGGCGGCTCGCAAAACCGCCTGCTGAACCAGCTGACGGCCAATGCCTGCGGCATTCCTGTCGTGGCTGGGCCGGGCGAGGCGACTGCCCTGGGCAACGTTTTAGGGCAATTGGTGGCATCGGGCACGGTAGAAAACTGGGCGGAAGCGCGCCTTGTGTCTGTCCGTTCCTCTCAGACCGAAACGTTTCTGCCGCAGCAAAAGTAAATGTCTTGGGGGAGCGGTTGTGATCGCAGCGACACGGGGCGAACAACAAAACATAACGCGGCATGGCGGCAGGAACGGCGCTGATTTGGCGCGTCAGATCAAGGCCCAGGCGCACGTCCTGGGCTTTGCGCTGTGCGGTATCACGGATGCCGCCCCGCCTCCCCACCACCGGGACTATGCACGCTGGCTTGCGCAGGGACGCGCTGGCGAAATGCTGTACCTGCACCGGCAGGAACCCAAGCGCGGCGACCTGGGGCTGGTGCTGCCCGGCGTACAATCCATAGTCTGCGTGGCCCTGAACTACGCGCCCGCCGATGGCCATGCCGATGGGCCGGACCCGGGAAAAGCCGCCGACAAAACTTTGCGCGGCACAGTGGCCCGCTACGCGCGCTTTGACGATTACCACGATGTTCTTTGGGAGCGTTTAGCTTCTTTGCTGGCGTTTATCCGGGCGCTGTGCCCTGATACGCAGGGCAAAGTGTACTGCGATACCGGGCCTGTCACGGAACGAGACCTGGCGATGCGGGCGGGCCTGGGCTGGATCGGCAAACACACCAATTTGTTGTCCCGGCAAGGGGGCAATTGGTTTTTTTTGGGCGAGATACTGCTCACCCTGCCGCTGCCCGCCGACCCGCCCGAAACGACCCACTGCGGCACCTGCACGCGCTGCATTCCCGCCTGCCCGACCGGGGCGATCACCGCGCCGTACCAACTGGACGCGCGCCGGTGCATCTCTTATCTCACCATTGAGCTCAAAGGAAGCATCCCCGTCCACCTGCGCCCGCTGATCGGCAATCGCATCTATGGGTGCGATGACTGCCTGGCAGCGTGCCCCTGGAACAAGTTCGCGCGGGCCGCTTGTGACGACGCTGTTCGTCCCCGCGCCGACCTTTCCGGCCCTGATTTGATCGCCCTGCTTGCGCTGGACGACGACCAATTTCGGCGGCTCTTTGCCCGCAGCCCCATCAAGCGCGCCAAGCGTCGCGGGCTGCTGCGCAACGTCTGCGTCGCCCTGGGCAACATCGGGGATGCCGGTGCCGTGCCCGCGCTGCGCCGAGCCGCCGAGGACGACCCGGAACCCCTCGTGCGCGAGCATGCCGCGTGGGCCTTGGAGCAAATCGCCGCCCGGTTGCAGGCAGGCGGCGACCCCGGCGCGTGACCGGGCAGACAAATGCGCAAGGGCCGTGAATACCAAACCCCCGTCCCCTGATGAAGCCCGGTCTTCACGGGCGCAAGAACAACTTGCAGAACCTGTTCTTATGCCCGTGAGCGCATGTTTTGATCTTTGCCGGGGGTTATTTGCCCCCGGCATTGTTCTTGTTCCGCCATGTTCTTTTCGGCTTTTCAGGGGCTTATCCACGGCATACCAACGACGAACGAAATTGTTCCGTCGTTGGTATCAGGTGAATACACGTGTGCCGCGCGTAAAAGATGCCGGAAAGAACCGCGCGCCGCTGCGCCCCTAGTCCCTGCCGAATGCAGGCCCGGCGATATGGAAAACAGCGGCAGGAAAGCCTGATAAAGATCGCGAACTAGACTGGCATGACGCTCGACGCCGAAACTTCCGCAAGCTACTTTGAAACACTGCAATTGACGCCGGGCAGCAGCCCGCAGCAGATCCATGCGCAGTATCGGCATTTGGCGAAGCTGTATCATCCCGACCGCAACCCTGATCGCCGCGCATGGTCGGAAGAACGCCTGCGTCGCCTCAACGAGGCCTACCATGGCCTTGCCGATACTCACACGGCTTCGCCGCCGCCTGCGGGGTTTGCCGGGCCCGCCGCGTGGCCTCAGAGCGCCCCTGTTGAGCCGGAACACTCCCTGCGCCCGCGTGTCCTGCGGCGTGTTTTGCGTTATCTCGCCATTGTCGGCCTGGTGTGCGGGGTCAGTGTCGCGTATTCCAACTGGTCGCAGTCCCCACAGGGCATGACGGCTGCGCCGGTGACCAATGTGGCCCCGCCGCCCGCAGTTTCCATCGAACCCCCCGCCGCTTTGCCGCCGGCGTCCCCTGATACGCCCGCCGTTCCTCCTGTGAAGCCACCCGGCCAAGGGCAGGAAGCCGCGCTGTCGGCGAGGTTTGGCGTGGAAGACGTTGGGGTGGATGCCGCCGTATTGCGGGCAGCGCAGATTGTAAGGCGGGTGAACGCGGAAACGCAGCGCGCGCCGCAAAGCCGTCGCACGCAAAAAGCGGAACAATTGGCCGCCGACGCGCTGGAATTGTCGCGCTTGCAGCATTCCATCCGCAGCGGCCTGCATGACCTGCGTGCGCCGACAACCCAAGACCTGCACCGGGGCCAGATCGCCGATTTGCAGCTGGCTTTGTTCCAGCTTGCGCGGCAGCAGCATTTGGTAACCGACGAAGTGGCCGCCTTTCCCGCGAAATAGTCAGCATCGGCGATTGACTTCCCGTCAAGCCGGGAACTATAATGAGCACAAGCCACAGCAATGGCGACCAGTTTGGCAAGTCGCTTCCATTGAAAAGCGAAGGAGAAGAGTTTATGGCAGATCAAATGGCGGAAATCAAGGAACTTGCGGCACAATTGCGCGTTGACAGCATCCGGTGTACGACGGCGGCAGGGTCGGGGCATCCGACTTCCAGCATGTCCGCCGCCGACCTGATGGCGGTGCTGATGACTAGATATCTCAAGTACGACTTTTCCAACCCCAAAAAGCCCAACAACGACCATTTGGTGTTCAGCAAAGGGCATGCCTGCCCTGTGCTTTATTCCATGTTCAAGGCAGCCGGGGCGATCACGGACGAAGAACTGCTGACCTTGCGTCAGTTCGGCAGCCGCCTGGAAGGACATCCCAACCCGCACGTCACGCCGTTTGTGGATGTCGCAACGGGGTCACTCGGGCAGGGCTTGCCTATCGGCGTCGGCATGGGCCTGGACGGCAAATATCTAGACAAGCTGCCGTTTAAGATCTGGGTTGTGATGGGCGACAGCGAGATGGCCGAAGGCTCGGTTTGGGAAGGCTGCGACAAAGCATCCCATTACAAGCTCAACAATATTATCGGCATCATCGACATGAACCGTCTGGGGCAGCGCGGCGAAACAGACCTGGGGTGGGACTCTGCCGCATACGCCGCCCGTGCCCGCGCGTTCGGCTGGCACGCGATTGAAATCGACGGTCACAACCTGGAAGCCATCGACGCGGCCTATCAGGAAGCCCTCGCCCAGACCGAGCTGCCGACCATGATTGTCGCCCAGACCGAAAAAGGGCACGGCGTGTCATTTCTCGCCAACAAAGAAGGCTGGCACGGCAAAGCTCTTTCTCCCGACCAGGCCAAAGAAGCCATTGGGGAACTCGGCGGCGAGCGGCACATTGTCGTGAACGTGCCCAAGCCCGAAGATTTGCAGCCTGCCCCTCTCGCCGACGCGCAGCCGCTTCAGCTTCCCACCTATGCAATGGGCACCAAGGAAGCCACCCGCAAAGCATATGGCGATGCGTTAGTTGCTATCGGCAAAAATCGGCCCGACGTGGTTGTTTTAGATGCCGAAGTGTCCAATTCCACCCATGCCGACGAGTTCCACAAGCTCTTTCCCGACCGGTTCTTTGAGATGTACATTGCCGAACAGCAGCTTGTCTGCGCGGCTATTGGGCTAGGCGTGCGTCAAAAGGTGGCGTTCGCGTCCACATTCGCGGCATTCTTTTCGCGTGCCTATGATCAGATCCGCATGGCGGCCATTTCCAATGCCCACCTGCGTTTGTGCGGCTCCCATGCGGGCGTCAGTATCGGCGAAGATGGGCCTTCGCAGATGGCCCTGGAAGATCTGGCGATGATGCGCGCTATCTGCAACAGCACCGTGCTTTACCCGTGCGATGCCAACCAGACCGCGCAGCTTGTCAACACCATGGCCGACCTGCCCGGCATTGTCTACCTGCGCTCCACCCGCGAGAAAACGCCCATTTTATACGGCCCGGATGAAACATTCCCGGTTGGCGGCAGCAAGCTTGTCAAGCATTCGGACAGCGACCAGGTGGCTGTTGTCGCAGCGGGTATCACGCTTCATGAGTCGCTGAAAGCCTACGAACAACTCAAGACAGACGGCATTACCATCCGTGTCATTGATGCGTATTCCGTCAAGCCGATTGATAAAGAAGCCCTGCATCAAGCGGCAAAAGACTGCGGCGGCAAATTTGTCACCGTGGAAGACCACTGGGCCGAAGGCGGACTAGGCGATGCCGTCCTGGAAGCCTTCACGGGCCTGAACGAGCATGGGCAGACTGTTATCAAGCTGGCTCCGGCGATTATCCCCGGCTCGGGCAAGCCTGCCGAGCTGATGCACGCGGCAAAGATTGATGCCGACGCCATTGTGGCCGCCGTCAAATCTTTGCTTTAAGTAAACATGCAGCAAGCGCCGCCTTTCCAAGACTTGGAGGGGTGGCGCTTTGTCGTGTTGGCTCGCCTCATGCAAATAGGAGCAACAAGGACGCGAAGCCAGCAGGAAAGATAAAACGTAATGATACTGAATGTGTCTCTCGACCTGCCGGGTGATGGAGCATTCCTGCGCATTGTGCGCCGCATTGGTCGAGGCTTGCTGGAAGACTTAAGCGTCACCGACCAGGATGTCGCCGACATTGAATTTGTCGTCGGTGAGCTGTGCAGCAATGTTATTCGTCATGCGCAAGTGTCGAATGGCCGCTTCAAGGTAGTGCTGGAATATCATGCGGAGAGAGTCGTTATCCTTGTGAAGGATGAGGGGGTCGGGTTTTCGCTAAAAGATGCGCAGGAAGTAGGGACTGAGTGGCCCGACAGGGACGGCCAGACACGGGTCGGAGGATTTGGGCTGGACATGGTGCGCCTGATGTCCGACCACCTGGAATTCAGCCGCAGTGATGAACACGGCACCACGGTGGAGGCCGTCAAAATCCTGCACTACAAAACTGATGCCAATGCTGCGGAAGCCGAGCATCTGGATAGCATGGGAGGCGCGACCATGACTATGACAACAGAATAGCGCTGCTGGAGATATGACTTGCCAAACCGTGCCATCTTTCCCATCCGCAGCGTTTTACAGATGCACTTTAGTATGTTCGCGAGTGACTGTCAAGAAACACGTCCCCGGCATCTGACGGGCGCGTTTGCTGTGAAAGCATAGCAGGCCACTCCCGGATACGTTGTCACTTATTTCCCTATTTCCCGCACAAATTGCAGCACTTGCTCGGCATGCTGATCCACACGGACACGCAGGTAAACTTTCGCTACCATCCCTGCTTTGTCAATGACAAAGGTCGTCCGCTCAATGCCCCAGTATGGTTTGCCATAGTTGGTTTTTTCTTTCCACACGCCGTACGCATCGGCGACGGCATGATCGGGATCGGCCAGCAGGGGAAATGGCAGCGCATACTTTGCTGCAAACTCCCGGTGCGATTGCTGGCTGTCCGGGCTGATGCCCCAAATCACGCCGCCTGCCTGGTCAAACTGCGGCTCCCAATCGCGAAACCCGCAGGCCTGCGTGGTGCAGCCTGGCGTGTCATCCTTGGGATAAAAGTACAAAACGACGCTTTGCCGCCCCCGGCAGTCGCTGAGGGTGAGGGTTTGCTCGCCATCCCGCGTCACGGCGGGCACATGGAAATCAGGGGCCGGTGCGCCCACACTGAGTTCAGACATGGTTTTCTCCTTGAATTGTTCGTGAAGGTGCGTTGCTGTTTTGTGGAAATGTAATGCCGTTACGTGCCCAATATCAACGCTTCCATGGGCTGTTCGACTTTTGTTGAACTGCTTGCTGCCGCTGCTCATTCTTGCTGGTTCTTAAAGGGCTGGGCGCGACTGATGACGACGTTGCGGCTTTCCCCTGCCTGCGCGCGGCGGACAGGTCATTCTGACGCGCAAAGACTTGGGCAAGGTGCAGGAACACGCCGCCCAAACGCTCAACACCCACAAACGCACCGGGCGCGGCAGCACAGCATCCACCCATGTGGGACTGACACAGGACATTTTGCGGCGTGAAATCCTGGCCTACTCTTACCCAAACGACCCTGTGCTGCACCACAAACCCGTGGATTTGTATATTCAGCCGCCTTCCTCTTCGGCTTTGTGCATGGAAGTAAAGCTTGGCGGCGACTTGGACAACAGCAACGCGCCGGCGCAGCTTGCTAAGTTTGTCACTTTGTGCATGCTCACGGATAAACCCGATGTGCGTGGATACTTCGCCACGATTTACAACAAAGACGGCGAGGGGCATCGCTTCACGGGCGTTGTCACCTCGTACCTAGCCGACGAGATGATTTTGGCAGGCAGCGCGTTTTGGAACTTGATCCTGCCCGAAGGCGTCTCCTTTGAACACTTTTGCAGCCTGTATGCCGCCGCCTGGAAAGACGTTGGCATGAACGATGCGATCCGTGCGCTCGTCGCCCGTCTTGTTCCCAAACCCAGGGGAGCAGCATTGGACATCGCCGGACATCTCATAGAGTTAGCAGCCTTGCCCGCACTGCCCATCTGCTTTGCTCCCTCGTTTCCACGGCCTACCAACGACGGAACAAATTGTTCCGTCGTTGCTGCGAGGGGGAACAGCGTATGCCAAGCCGAGGGGCAGCGTTCGCGGCGCAAGGCAAACTCAAGCATCACGCCTGGTCGGGGCGCACCCACTCGGTTTCCGGGACCTGGGCTTGGTGGTTGGTCCAGCGGGCCAGCACAAAGAGGTGGTCGCTCAAGCGGTTCAGGTAGCGCAGGGCTTCGGGGTTGATTTCGTCGGTTTCCGCCAGTGTCACCAAATGGCGCTCGGCTCGGCGGCAGATGGTGCGAGCGAGGTGCAGGGCGGCCCCGGCCCCAGACCCGCCGGGCAGGATAAACCGCCGCAGGGGGGGCAGGTCGGCTTCCATGCGGTCGATTTCGGCTTCCAGGCGGGCCGTTTCTGCGGGCTGCATGCGGGGCACGATCTCGCCGCGCACAACCGGCGTCGCGAGGTCCGCTCCCAATTCAAACAGCTCGCCCTGCACGCGCGTGATGATGGCGGACGCTTCGGGGTCGATGGGAAAAGTGAGGGATAATCCCAGGGCGGCGTTGCACTCGTCCACGGTGCCGTAGGTTTCGACGCGCAGGGCATTCTTGAGGACACGCTGCCCGCCGTACAAAGCGGTTTCGCCCGTGTCGCCGGTTTTGGTGTAGATCTTCATCGTGTGGTAACAGCTTCTTTCTCTTGGGGGTCGGGGACGTAAAACGCCCGCACATCGTCTATATCAAACGTGCGGCGGGCAGGCGGCAGACCTTGTAAAAACCGCGCGCCATAGGTTTTGCGCACCAGGCGGGTGTCTAAAATGGCGACCACGCCTCGGTCTTCGGATGTGCGGATCAAGCGCCCGAAGCCCTGCTTGAGCTTTAATTGCGCCTGCGGCAGGGCAAACTCGCCAAACCAGTCGCCGCCCGCCTGCGTGATGCTGTCCACGCGCGCTTTGTGCAGAGGGCTGTCGGGTACGGCAAACGGGATGCGATCAATAATCACTAATCGGAGGCCCGCGCCGGGCACATCTACGCCTTCCCAAAACGACTGCGTCCCCAGCAGCACGGCATTTTGCTCCTGCTTGAACGCCTGCACCAGGCGGCTGTTCGGCATTTCGCCCTGCCGCAAGAAAGCAAACGGCAGGTCGGACTGGGTCAAAATCTCATACGCGCTGTTGAGCGCTCGGTGCGATGTGAACAGGACAAATGCCCCGCCGCCCGCCGCTTCCAGCAGGGACAGCATTTCTTCCGCAGCCTGCGCGGCGTAAGCGGGTGTGTCCGAAGGCGGCGGCAGGGCACGGGGGATATACAGCAAGCAGTTCTTTTCGTAATCGAACGGCGAGCCGACAATGGTTTCGCTGATGGAAGACTCGGTTTTTTGAGACTTCTTCGCGCGCGTGTCAGGCGCGAGGGTGGGGGCAGGAAGCGTGGGCGGGTCGGCAAGAGCGGGCAGGCCCAATCGTTCGCGGAGAAAGCCGAAGCCGCCGTCGGTGGCAAGCGTGGCCGAGATCAAAGCCGCGCCAATTGTGCGCGGCTGGGCCCACAACGCCTCGGCCAGAATAGGGGCGACCGAGATCGGTGTCCAGTTGAGGGTCGCAAATGGCGCACGGTTCTGCGTTCGGCCCAGGCTGCCCCAGCGCACAAAATTGGGGTTGTCCGACCCGAACAGCAGCGACAATTCTTCTTTGGCGCGGACGCATTGGCGTCGCAGGCCGTCCACGCGGTCTTTCAAGGCAGGCTGACCCTGCGTGTCTTGTTTCAACAGTTCCAGGGCCAAACTGTCCAGCAATGTGCCGACAACCGCGACCTGCCCGCGAGACTGCTCCATGTCAGTTTCGCGGGGCAAAACGTCATGCACGAAAAACTCGGGCCGCCCGGCCTGCTGAAACGGCGCAAACAAGCTTTCCGCTGACTGAGCGATGGTTTTCAAACGGTCTGTATTGATGTCCAGCACGCGGGCCGTCCGGCGCACTTTTTCCAGCAGGGCCGGCAGACGAGCGGACGAAAATGCGACCCCAAACGCCCCCGCAGCGGCTGTTTCCAGGTGATGCGCCTCGTCAAAAACGACAAAATCATAATCCGGCAGCAGGTGGGCATCCGGGGTCGTGCCCTTGCGCAGGGCCAGGTCGCTGAAAAACAAGGCATGGTTGACCAGCAAAACAGACGCTTCCTGGGCCGCCCTGCGCATGCGAAAGTAAAAGCACCGGTCGAAAAAGCGGCATTCCTGCCCCTTGCACGTGTCGGGATTGGCGCGAATATCGCCCCAGCCCGGATAAGTGAAATCCAGTTCATTGACATCCCCGGTTTCGGTCGCCTGGCTCCAGCGCCCGATCTGCGCAAACTGCGGGTCGCCCGCTGTCCAAAGGTCCGCGCGGGCGGCATCGTAATCCTGGAGGCACAGATAGTTCCCCCGGCCTTTCACGACAGCCGCTTCGGGCGGCAAAGCACTCAGCGACTGCACAAACGGAAGATCGCGCTCGGCAAGCTGGGCTTGCAGCGCCAATGTATGCGTGGAGATAATAATCTTGCGGTCAGGCCGCGCCCGTTTAAGCACGGGGATCAAATACGCCAAGGTTTTGCCAACCCCGGTTCCGGCTTCAATCAGGGCGACATTTTCTGTCTGACCCAATGCTTCTTCCACGGCCTGAGCGACCGAAACCTGCTGCGCGCGCGGCGCAAAAGAAGGGAGTGAGCGTGCCAGGGGGCCGCCCGTGCCAAAGTATCCAGCCATGCGAGTGCCCATCATAATCCTTCATTCGCCGCCGCAGGCAAAAAGCCCTGCTGGAAAAAAGTTTGCATAATTTGCAAAATCGTGTTTATCTCACGCGAAATCCGGTAATATGTGTGCGTAAAGACGCGTTCTGCTTTTTCAGTCCGCCCAGATGTTCGTCAACCTTGTCGACAGGAGTAATTTATGAAACGCAATTGGATTCTTTCAGGAGCCGTGGCTGCCATGCTGGCATCCGCTTCCTCCGTCGCCTTCGCTCAGGATGCCGCTCCCGCCCCGGCGCCCCCGCCTGCGGCTGCTCCTGCCCCGGATGCGGCTCCCACCCCAGCGCCGATGGCTGCGCCTGCGCCTGACGCCGCTCCCGCCCCTATGGCAATGCCCGCTCCCGCCGCCCCGGATGCCACAGCCGCGCCTGCGCCTCCGCCGCCCGCTCCTATGGATGCTCCCGCTCCTCCGCCGCCCGCTCCTATGGATGCTCCCGCTCCTCCGCCGATGGCTCCCATGGATAGCCCGGCTCCTATGGCCCCTCCGATGCCGATGTCGAACCCCGGCTCATTGTCTTCGGGCAGCATGTCCACTCCCATGGCGCCCGGCTCCATCGACTACAGCGTGCTCGGCAACCGTGATTTCAACTATACCGACATCAAGAAGGCCAAATCCGAAGGCTTTTCAGATAACGAAGTTGCATCCATAGCAAAGATTGCCCACTATTCCGGCGTCCCCTTTGCCGACATTACCGACCGTGCCCTGAGCGGCACGACGTTCTCCACACTTGCCACGCAGCTTAACCTGAAGCTCGGTGATGTGCTGGACGTGGCCGATGAAAAAGACAAGATCGCCGCCTACGAGACCGCCTATGAAGCCACCGGCGTCATGGCCCTTAAAAATAGCGGCTCCATGGGAATGATGTCGCCATCAGCGTCCATGCCCATGTCGTCCTCTACGTCCATGCCGATGGGTTCCGGGTCAACCATGTCCACGCCCATGGCCCCGACCAAGGATATTGTCGCCCTTGCCATGAGCGACAAGCGGTTCAGCACCTTGGTCAAAGAACTCAAGAAAGCCGACCTTGTCAGCGCGTTGCAGGGTCCTGGCCCGTTCACGGTCTTCGCTCCCACCAATGCCGCATTCAAGAAGCTTCCTAAAGGTGCGCTGAAAGACCTGGAAAAAGACCCCACTAAGCTGGCTGCCGTACTTAAGTACCACGTGCTTCCCGCCCGTGTGGATGCCGCTACGGCCACATCCATGACTTCGCCCACCTCGCCTCCCACTCTGGAAGGCAGCACTTTGCAAGTGACCGCCACCGGCGGCACGGTGAAGATCAACGATGCCACCGTCACGCAGGCCGATATTATGGCAACCAATGGTATCATCCACGCCATCGATACCGTCCTGATGCCCAGCGATCTAGCTTCCGGCTCGTCAAGCAGCACTAGCGGCTCGTCAAGCAGCACTAGCGGCACAGATACGACAGGCACAAACAGCACGTCGGGTAGCACCAGCGGCACGATGAGCACACCGGCCCCAAGCGGCACAGATACGACAGGCACGACACCTGCGGCGCCGACTGACCAGACTGTGCCCCCTGCATCCGGCTCTACGCCCTCGAACAGCGCACCGGCTCCTGACGTATCGCCTTCTACCGGCTCTACGCCTTCTGCCATCACGCCCGACGCTGGCTCTACGCCTACTCCCGTTGCGCCCGGCACGACCACTCCGGCTACTCCCGCCCAGTAAGCGCGAAGCTAGGATTACACAGCAGATAATTGCTGGAAAGCCCGTATGCGCAATTTCGCGCATACGGGCTTTATTTGTTTTGTTGCAGAGCCGCTGTGCTCCAGATTATGGATAAACACAAAGCGCACGCAACTGTCCCGGCATCGTTAAATGCGAGGCTGGTGACTGCGGCCACCGCCCCGGACAGGAGCAGCGCAGACGAATGCTTGTTTCCGCTGCGCTGTTTCATGACTAATGCCAGCCCGACGGCTCCGCCCCACAACAACGCTGCCCACGCGCTATGGGTCAGCAGATGCCCCTCCATCCCAAGCTTGCGCGCAGCAATATCCCAGGCTTCCCGCGCGCCGCCCTGCGCAATCCGTGCCGCGGCCTGCCCAATATGTGATTGGCCCCCGCCCGAATGCCTGTCCAGCAGCACAATCCCTGTCATAGCAAGCACGGCCAATGCCGCCAGGATCAAAATGGGCTGCCGCCCCATACGTTTTTCGCTCATCTGCCATAGCAGCGCCCCAAACGCGGGAACGGCAACAAACACGCTGCCGGCTTTCGCGCCAAACGCGGGCAGAGCGAGCAGACCCGCCAGACCCGTCAGGCCCGCGGCGATGCCCCATCGGCCCCAGGATTGTTTGACGACAGGCCACACGCGCCATGCCAGGCACAGCGCCGCCCCGATCAAAACCCCCATGGCTTCGTTGCCGATACCGTAATAACGCGCGCCTTCTATGGCGGAGTAGCCTAGCAGATTGCGACGCATCAAGGGGTCGCCGCAAAGTAAATCCACCGTCATAACTCCGACAATCAAGGCGCACACACTTGTCCCCGCCCGCGCAGCCCCCACAAAGCGGGTCAGCACTATCGCGCCCACTCCCAGCGCCGCCAGCCACAGGGCACACTCTCGCACTGACCCGCTGAACAGCAGGGCGGCGAGGCTGACCAGGGGAAACAGGGCCAAAGCCGGCAGGCCGCGCCCTAAATATAATGCGATACTGCACCCAAGCACACCCAATCCCAGCACGACGGCAAACGCGGGCAGCATGCGCATCCCCGCCGCCTGACCGTAAGCCTCCTTTTGCAGACGCATCACCTGTGCCTCGGCGTGCGGGGACGGCTGCGCTGTCCAGGCTTGCCCGAACGGCAGGGCGGGCAGCGTTGCGCCGAAAAACTCAGCGACAGCGGGCGCGAAGTCCGTGTCGGTGACCAGGCCCGCGCGCCGCGTGGAGCGGGAATACAAAAGTCCCGGCATCACATTGGCACCCCACAGCGCGATAGGCGTCAAGCGTTCGCCGCGCGCGTAATCGGCGTCCGAAGCCAAGGGCGACACGACAAGTACACGTCCTCCCGTGGATGCTTCCAGGTGCATGGCGTCGGCAAGAACGCGGTCGGCATCAGCGATGTCCGAGCCTGCGTCCCAGACCAAACACGCGGGGCCGCTCGGAGGCAGAGAAAGGGCAGGGGAGACACACGCTGTGCCCGCACCGGTGCAGGCCAGGGGCAAAGCAAAACGCTGCCCGCCTGCCCGCACGTCAACACCGCGCGCTGTCAGGGCATCCCCCAGGTTTCCCAAGTGAACGTCGTAGCCTCGGCCCTGGTTGGCGCGCAGCACTCGCGGCCAGTTCGGGTTCACCCAATCACTGGCCGACGGCGCTGCGCCCATGCGCCTTTGGTACAGTTGCGCTGCCGTAACTCCGCCGGGCAGGACAATTTGTCCAGGCGGCACGAACTGCCCCTGCGCATCATCCCCCGCCGCCCGCGCGCCGCTGCCCAGTGTCAGCAGGGCGCTGACAGGCGTTTCGCGGGCCTTGTCGGAACCGGTGCGGGCGGTGCGCGTGTTCATCACGGCCACGGCCCCCTGCGCCATCAGCGTGTGCAGGTGCGGAGCATGGGCGCGCTGCCAGTTTGTCAAACTTGTGCCGGGCAGCAGGATAATGATGAGAGAGGGCGGGTGCGGCTTTGTCCCCTGAGCGAGCGCGGGACACAGCAGCAGAAACAGAAGCATGAGGCTAAAAGCATGTACAAGGAGGGTACTCACCCCCCAACCCCCTCGCCCGCAAGCGGGCGAGGGGGAGTAAGAATTAAGTATCCATGTGGGTGCGGGAAAGCAGCAGTGTACTACTCCTAACCCTCGCCCGCTTGCGGGAGAGGGTGGCGCGCAGCGCCGGGTGAGGGCCTTCTTTGGCCCCAGGGCCACTTGCCCTGTTCCAGGCACAATGTGCCTCACGTACGCGCCAGGGAGGCATCCAGGGCCTGACGCACGCTGTCCACGCCGACTATCTGCAAGCCCGCCACATTTCCGCGCAGATTGCCCTTGTTGCGCGCGCAGATGATAGCCCGCGTGAACCCCATGCGCGCGGCTTCCCGCAGGCGCTTTTCTATCTGCCCCACGGCGCGCACTTCGCCGCCCAGTCCTACTTCCCCCGCCAGGATGGTGTGCGGGTCGACAGGACGCTCCCCAAACGACGATGCCGCTGCGACCGCGATAGCAAGGTCGGCGGCAGGCTCGTCCACCCGTACGCCGCCCGCGATGTTGACAAACACGTCCTGGTTCGCAAGGCTGAGGCCGACACGCTTTTCCAGGACTGCTAATATCAAGTTGACACGCCCCACATCCACGCCCGAAACGGTGCGGCGCGGGTTGGTCAAATACGACGGCGCAACCAGGGCCTGCACTTCCACCAGCAGGGGGCGCGTGCCTTCCACGACCGCGCAAATCGCGCTGCCGGCGACGTTCTGTGTTCGTTCGGCCAGCAGCATCTCGCTGGGGTTGGTGACCTCGACCAGCCCTTCCTCGTGCATCTCGAACAGGCCCAGCTCATCGGTCGAGCCGAACCGATTTTTCACCGCCCTGAGTATGCGATAGCTGTAGTGACGGTCGCCCTCGAATTGCAGCACGGTATCCACCATGTGCTCCAAAACACGCGGGCCGGCCAGTGCGCCTTCTTTGGTGACGTGCCCGACCAGAAAGATCGGCACCCCACCGGACTTTGCGACCAGGGCCAGCGCCGCCGTGGATGCCCGCACCTGAGAAACGCTGCCCGCCGCCGACTCGACATCGGGGTGCTGCATAGTCTGGATGCTGTCCACGATGACAAACGCGGCTTTCTCCTGGCGTATTGCGGCGTCGATCAAAGTCACATCCGTCTCGTTATGGAGCAGTAAATCGCCTGCCGCCACCCCCAAACGCTCGGCGCGCAGCTTGATTTGGCTCGCCGACTCTTCGCCCGATACGTACAATGTCCGGCCCGCGTGCAGGGCGAGATGGCCCGCGACCTGTGTCAACAGGGTGCTTTTGCCGATGCCCGGATCGCCGCCAATGAGGATCAGCGCGCCGCGCACGATGCCGCCGCCCAGCACGCGGTCAAACTCCGACAAGCCCGTCAGCACGCGTCCTTCCTCGGATGGCGACGGCACTTCGGTCAATCGCTGCGGAGCATTGCGCCCGACAAACGCCGCGCCCAGGGCACTCCCGCCCTGCCGCGCCCCCAGTCCTTTGGGCGGCCCCGACTGGGTAATTGTTTCTTCCAATGTGCCCCATTCCTCGCATGAGGGGCATTTGCCAAGCCATTTGGGGCTTTCGTAGCCGCAGTTGCGGCACACATAGCGTGTCTGCGTTTTTGCCATAGGTGTATTGTACCAGGCAGATTTGAGTTCGCCCGTTGCTGGGCAGCGATTGCCCTCGATGTTGTTTGCGGGTTTCCTCGCCGCTGCTCTTGCGTTTCCCTCGCTTACCAACGACGGAAGAAACCGTTCCGTCGTCGCAAAGCCGTGAAGACGCCCCTGCAAAGCCGTGAAGACGCCCCTGCAAAGCCGTGAAGACGCCCCTGCAAAGCCGTGAAGACGCCCCTGCAAAGAGGGGGCAGTGGGCACGAAACAAGAGGCCGCCCGGCCCTGCTCCCCGCTCCGGCGGCTTTGCAACGAGGGGTGCTCCCCGCTCCGGCGGCTTTGCTCTGCCCGTTTGACACTCCGCCCGGCATCTGCTAAAATAGAAACGCATGCGCAGGCACGCGCGAAGGAGCCTTTTCCCTTATGGCAGCAACTCTGAATGAAAACTTGCAAGCTTTATACGCCTTGCAGCAGATTGACACGCAGATTATGCGCGCGCGGCGCACCCAAACCCAACTGGACAACGGCGCGCAAGCCACCCAAGCCGCCCAGCAAGCCCAGGCCCATGCCGCCGCCCAGCTTGGCATCCTGCACAAAGCGAGTGCCGAGCTTAAAGACAGCGAGCTGAAACTGGCCGCATTGGAGGCCAAGCGCAAGGCCACCCACCAGCGTTTGTACCAGGGCACAGTCACGAATGCCAAAGAGCTTGCCAATATCGAGCGCGAGATTGAATCCCTCGGCCGTCAGCAGTCCGACATGGACACCCGCATTTTAGAGCTGATGGAACAAGTGGAATTGACGCAAACTGCCGCGTCTATGGCCCAGGCAGCCGCCCACGAAGCCGACACCAAGCGAGCCGACACGCTCGCCAAATACCAAAGCCGCTTTGAAGCCCTGAGCTTGGAAGCCGCCGAAGCGACCCGTCGTCGCCCGGCAGCCGCCGCCGCAGTGGAAGACCAAGCATTGTTAAAGCGTTACGAAGACATCCGGGCCAAGCACGCCAATATCGGGATCGCCAAAATAGAAGACGGCGACTGCGGCGGCTGCCACATGAAGCTGCCGTCCGCCGACATCAAAATCGTGCGCGAAGGGCAGAAGCCGCAAACCTGTGAAAACTGCGGACGCCTGCTGACGCTGTGAGAAGAGAGAAGCCTTTGACGGACGGCTTAACTCGTCTGCGTCGCCTGCCACATGGTCCAGTTGCCGTTGAACGAGCGCAGGGGATGACCAGGATCAAACACCAGCAAACGCGTGGCGACTTTGTCCAAAAAGAAGCGGTCGTGGCTGACAAACACAAGGGCGCCGGGGAAATAAATCAAGGCTTGTTCCATCACCTGTGTGCTGACAAGGTCCAGATGGTTGGTCGGCTCATCGAGTATCAGCACGCTCGCCCCGGATAAGAGGCACTGGGCAAGAGCGACACGAGCCTGCTGCCCGCCGGACAGCGTGCCTATTTTCTGCTGCAAGTCCATTTCGGAAAACTGCAACAACGTCAGGAAATGGTTGACTTGCTTGCGGGTCGCGCTGTACGCCATGCCTGAGATATTGACGGCATGGGTGACGGTGTCCTTGGGGTCCAGGGCGCGGCGCATGGCGCTGAAGTCGGCAAGCCGGACGCCGCTTTCCCAAACGACGCGGCCGCTGTCGGGGGCTTCTTCCCGCGTCAGCAGGCGCAGCAGGGTGGACTTGCCGCTGCCGTTCGCGCCGACAATCGCCAATCGGTCGCCGCGCTCCACTTCAAAACTCACGTCTTGAAAGAGGGGCTGCCCGCCATACGCTTTGGCAAGCCCCTCGGCTCGGAAAAGCTTATCCGGCACGCGCAGGCCCTGGTAGATTTGGGTGACAACGACTTGGAGCGGGCGCGGCGCACGCCGCTTTTTGATGTCGGCCAGCTTGCGCTGGGCCGCCTCGTTGGGATGCAGGGCGAGTTCCTGACGGTCGGCGATGGCTTCGGCTTCCAGGGCCAGAAGCTCTTCCTCGTGGGCAAATTGGCGTTGCAGCGTTTTGGCGCGGAACGGCTTTTTGCGCACATAATCCGTATAAGAACCAGGGTAGTCGTGCAGATGATAGTTTTCTACGTCTACAATGCGGGTCACGACCTGGTCTAAAAACTGACGGTCATGGGAGACCAGGAGCAGACCGCCGTCAAAAGCGCGCAGCCAGCTTTCCAGCCAGGCCAGCCCATCCACATCCAGAAAGTTGGTCGGCTCATCCATCAGCAGCACCTGAGGGCGCGTGAGCAGCAGGCGAGCCAAGGAAGCCCGGTTGCGCCAGCCGCCGGACAAGCTGTCCATGGGCAAATGCCGCCGCTCGTCGCTGAAGCCCAGCTTGGTGCAGACCGTGTCGACATGGCGGGCATAATCCCAGCCGCCCCGATGCTCCATGGCTTCCAGCCCTTGCGCCTGCTGTTCCAGCAGTTGTTCCATTTCCTGCGTGTCGGTCACAGTGTCCAGGCGCGCGGCGATTTGGTCGAGCGATGCTTCCAGGGCACGCACATCCGCAAAGAGTTCTTCCAGTATCTGTTGCAGGGACAAATCACCTGCAAGTTCCGAGTGCTGGGAAAAGTAGCCGATGGTTGTCCCCTGCGTGATGTCGATCGTCCCTTCGGTAGGCGTTTCCAGCCCCAGGATCAGGCGCAGCACTGTGCTCTTGCCTGTCCCGTTGCCGCCCACCAGCCCGACACGCTCCCGTGCCGCCAGCCGCAGGGACACTTCGCGTAAAACAACCCGGTCATCGTAATGCATGGAAACGTTCTGCACTCGCACAAGGCTCATAATGGCTCCTCTTCGCTTTTATTCTACCAGGGGAAGGCAACGCACGGTGTTTGGGTATAGTAACGAAAATCAGCGACGGCAGCTTGAAAGAGACAGCGGGAGACTTATGGCGGGCAACCGAATATCGGGCCATCTCAGCGGCGGCAAGTACACGTCCAGCCACACTACCGTGATTGAAGCGGCGGAACTTCCTGCCCGCGCGGCGGCGCAGTTAGAATGCGTCACGAAGATTTCGCTGGGCCTCATCAAGACCCTGCGCAATGGCCCGCCCGCGATCAAGTTTGTGGACGAAGGGCCGGGCTGCCTGCTGGTCAAGGTGCGCGGAGGGAGCGCCTTGCAGGAAGTGCGCGTGTATTCCAAAGACAAAAACGCGGTCATCGCCGCCATGACCGCCGCCTTTCCTAGCCCGTGAGACAACAGCGTGGAGACAGCAAAGTCTCACACCCAGTCAGGTATAATAACCCCAAGTATGGCTTACGTTTCCCTGTACCGTAAATATCGACCCCAGACATTTGCCGACGTGGTGGGGCAGGAGCATGTCACACGCACCCTGCGCAACGCAATCATGGAAGGCCGCGTGGCGAGCGGCTACCTGTTCTGCGGGACACGCGGGACGGCCAAGACGACCTGCGCCCGCATTCTCGCCAAAGCCCTCAATTGTATCGGGCCGGACGGTCTGCGCACCCAGCCCAACCCCGAACCGTGCGGCGTGTGCGGCCCGTGCGTGTCTATTGCGGCCTCAAGCTTTGTCGATGTGCTGGAGCAGGATGCCGCCTCGCACGGCAAAGTGGACGATGTGCGCGACATCACCGGCTCTATCAAGTTCCCGCCGATGGAAGGCCGCTACAAAGTTTATATTATCGACGAAGCGCACCAGCTATCCCGCGATGCCATGGATGCGTTCCTCAAGACATTGGAAGAGCCGCCGGACAGGGTTGTCTTTATTCTCGCCACGACCGAGCAGGACAAGCTGCCCATCACCATCTCGTCACGCTGCCAGGTGTTTGAGTTCAAGCGTGGGTCAGTGGCGCAAATCTCCTTGCGCTTGACCGAAGTACTGCAAGCGGAAGGTGTTTCTGCCCAGCCTCATGCTGTGACTTTGGTCGCTCGCGCTGCCGACGGCTCGTACCGCGACGCCCTGTCTTTACTAGAGCAAGTGCTGGCGTACAAGAGGGAAAACCTCACGGCGCAGGACGTGGGCATTGTGCTGGGCGCGGTGGGCGAAGACGTGCTGAACCGGGTCATAGAACTCGTCGCCGCGTCCGATGCCGCCGGTGCGTTCGCACTGGCAGGGGAAGTGCTGGAAAGCGGACGCGACGTTCGCCAGTTTCTGAAAAGCCTCTCTTCCCGCGTACGCGATTTGCTGTTTGTGGGCGTCGGCGCGCAGCCTGCCGCGCCCGGCGACCTGGACGACAGCGCGGCGCTGCGGGCGCAGGCGGCGAAGTTCTCCCCATCCCAGTTGATGCACGCGCTGGAAGTGCTGACCGATGCCGAACAAGAAACGCGCCGCAACAACCAGCATCGCCTGCTTCTAGAAATGACCCTGCTGCGATTGATGCGTCTGCCCCAGGCTCTCTCGCCCGCCTCCGAGCCGAAGTTCGCCCCCGTCGCGCCTGTTCCGTTCCCGGCTCCCGCCGAGGTTGCGCCCGCCCCGCTTTCTGTTCCCGCCCAAGCCGAAGCGGTGCTAACCCCTGTTCCCGCCCAAGCCGAAGCCGCCTTCCCTGCTCTGCGCAACGGCATGGCTCAAAGTGCGCCGCCGTCCCCGCCGGCCTCCCTTGTGGACGATGCGCCCCTGCTGATGCTTCCCGATGAAGAACCCACTTTGTCCATTTCGCTCATCGGCGACATTCCCCCGATGCTGACCGATGAAGAAGAAAGCGATCTGGCCGAGGAAGATGATGACCTGGACGACCTTGCAGTCCTGCTGCCCGGCGATGACGACCTGGACATACTCATGCCGGAAGCCGATGCCCTGCCCAGCCTGCTGGTGACATCCGCCGACCAGCACTCCGAAGCGGAAGATTTCATGCAGGTGCAGCAAGTCGCGCGCGTGGCTCCCACAGCGCCTGCCGCCGTCCTGGCTCCGCCGCCGCTCGATGGAGATGCTGCCCCGCCCGAACTGACCCTGCTGCAAAAGTCCTGGCAGGAAGTGATTAATCGTATGGGCAGCCGCGCGCCGTCCGGCGTGGCCCTGGTGCGTGATGCCAAGCCGACCGCCCTGCACGGGCACACGTTCACCCTGGAATTCACCAGCCGGTTCTTTGTAGACAAGCTGGCAAAGAACGAAAAGGGCCGCAAGACCATCGAAGACGTGATTAACAAGACCCTGGACGCCGCCCCCGACACCTACCAGATCAAATGCGTGATGCAGGGTGAAGGCGGGTCGGGAAACGGCGCTTCCAAAAAGCCTCCCGCACCAAATCCCACGTCCCGGCCCGCCGCGCCGGACGCGGATTCGGCTCTCTTGGATGAAGTCATCGCCGTGTTCGGCGGCAAAGTGTTGGATGATACGGACGCGAAAGGATAACAGCGCACATGGCACAAAACCCCTTCGGCAAGATGCCGGGAAACCTCGGCGACCTGATGAAGCAGGCGCAGAAAGCTTATGCCGACGCCCAAAAAGCCGAGGAAGAACTCGCAGGCATCCGTGTGGATGCACAGTCGGGCGGCGGTATGGTCAAAGTGGTCATGACCGGCAAAGCCGAGCTGGTCGAGATCAAGATCGCGAAAGATATTGTTGACCCCGAAGATGTGGAAACCTTGGAAGACCTGGTCACTCTTGCCGTGCGCGAGGCCATTGAAAAAGCCAACACCATTCGTGAGGAGAGGCTTAAAAGCGCCCTGCCCCCCGGTATGGGCGGCGGCATGCCCGGCGGCCTCTTTTAACCCGGCCTGAGAAAGCGCCCCGCATGGCTGTTTACTATCCCAAATCCCTGGCGCGACTGGTCGGCGAGTTTGAAAAGCTGCCGGGTATCGGCCCCAAAAGCGCGCAGCGCCTGGCCCTGCACATCATGCGCGTACCCGAAGACGAAACCAAGGCATTGGCGGATGCCCTGGTGGCGGTCAAGGGCAGCATTCATTTCTGCAAGATATGCCACAACTATTCCGAGGGGGATGTGTGCGCCATCTGCGCGGACACGCGCCGGGACCATGCCTCCGTGTGCGTCGTCGCCGAGCCGCGCGACCTCATCGCCATGGAAAAGACCGATGAGTTTCGGGGCGTGTATCATGTCCTGCATGGGGTCATTTCCCCGCTGGAAGGCGTCGGCCCCGAAAAGCTTTATATCCGCGACTTGCAGCAGCGCATTGCTCAGGACTCCGTGCGCGAGGTGATCCTCGCCACCAACCCCACCGTGGAAGGCGACACGACTTCCATGTACCTCGCAGGCATACTCAAGCCGCTGGGCGTGCGCGTGACACGTATTGCCCACGGCATGCCTGTCGGCGGCGACTTAGACTACGCCGACCAAGCCACCCTTATTCAAGCCCTGGAATACCGGCGCGAGCTTTAGTGGCTCTTTGCCTGGTTTTCACTGTGCCGCATTCCTTTCCTGCCACACCCGTAGCGTGAGATGCCGTGCCGTCTTCCCGCCCCCATTGACTGCTGTCCATGAACCAAACCAAGCCTGTTCCTCCGCGAGACGCACAGCGTTTGTAATGACGAGCGGCCTGTTGCCGGGCTGTCACTGGGGCAAGGTTTGGCTATTCACGCGGGTCTTGCTCCAGATGACATACCCCATGGTTCCAGCGTCCGACCTGGCGCTCGCTTTCCTGCTTTGGCTTCCACAGGATGGGGCCGGTATAGGCGTAGTCTGGGCCGACATATTTGTATCTGCCGCGTTCCACCCGAACAAGCACCGGATGCCGACATGAATACGGGGCTTTGTTGATGACGTTATAGCAGTAGTCGGAAGGAATGACGCTGTCCCTGCCGTAGCCGCCGATCCGTTCTATCTCACGCTTGAGCATGCTGACAGGAATGCCCTCGCTGTCGTGCGTGTGCAGCAGTGCGGCGGCTTCGCTGACAATCTGGGCCATTTTAGGCCGGGCTTGGGTTGCGGAGTTGGGAAGCTTAAGGTTCATCTTAGGTTCTCGGAGAAGGTGCAGCCTGCGCGTCACAGCCTAACTGCAATGGCGGGTTGGTCTTTGGCGCGCGGCTGAACTTGGGGAGGACGCCCGTTCCCTCAGCATACCACACTTGTATTTACGGCGTTGTCAGCGCAGACCAACGACGGAACAAATCGTTCCGTCGTTGGTGCGCCGTAGGAATGCCGGGGTAAAGCCGCCGCACCGGATAGACATCTCCCCTGGTACACAAGCGACATCCAGGCGCGCATAAGCCGCCTGGAAAATGGGTATGACAGGGCTGTTCCGCACTTTTCCCTGCCGGCGACTTCCCGCTCCGCACCCCCGTGCGGTTAGAATGGCTCCTTTGTGACCGACAAACCCCTCGAAACTTTCCTCCAAGACTTGCTGCAATCCGGCCTTGTGACCCCGGCGACCCGGCGTGTCTTGGAAGAACGTCTCGCGAATGTGTCCCAGCCCTTGCGCTTTTTCACGGACAAAGAAGCGGACACGCTGCGCGCATTGGCCTCGCGCTTGTTTCCCATGGAACAGGGCGCGCTCCCCGTTGACTTTGTGATGCCTCTCGACGCGCGGCTGGCAGACGGCAAGGGCGACGGCTGGCGTTACGACATCCTGCCACCCGACCCCGATGCCTGGCGCTTGATGCTCCAGGGCTTCGACCAGACGGCGCAGACGTTGTTTGGGCAAGACTTCGCGCAGTGTGCGCCGCCGGAGCAGGACAGCGTACTGGCATCGGTGCATGAATGTCATCCGCCCGGCGAAGTGTGGCGGACGCTGCCCGCAAAGCGCGCGTGGGAAGAGATGCTGGCGGAACTGAGCGAAACGTACTACAGTCAGCCGCAGGTGCAGGCATCCATTGGCTGCGTGTCGTTCGCGGACGGACGCGGGTGGCGCGAAATCGGGCTGAATGCGCGCGAAGATTGGGAGCGGGATACGGCTGCACAAATCCCCCTGCCATTGCCGCCCGCACCGACTTTCCAGCCAAACCTGCCCGCGCCTATTGCACCTCTCGCCCTGCCCGCCTTCAATCCCCTGCCCGAACCCGTGGACGCCGTGGTTATTGGGACGGGGGCGGGGGGCGCGCCCCTGTTCGCGCGGCTCGCGCAGGCGGGCCTGCGCGTGGTCGCTTTAGAGGCAGGCAATGCCTGGACACCCGGCACCGACTTCGCCACCGACGAGCGCAGCCAGGACAAGCTGTTCTGGAACGACGAGCGCCTCAGCGCGGGCGATAACCCGATGGCCTTTGGCCGCAACAACAGCGGTATCGGCGTGGGCGGCTCCACCCTGCACTACACGGCTTACACGCCGCGCGCCCATCCCAACGACCTGCGCCTGCACACCCACTTCGGCGTGGGCGCGGACTGGCCGATTGGCTATGACGACCTCGCCCCGTATTATGATGAACTGGAGCAATTCTTAGGCATCAGCGGCCCGACCCCGTACCCATGGGGGCCAGCGCGCAAGGCGGGCTACCCGCTCGCCCCGCTGCCGCTGAACGGCGCGGCCCGGCTCATGCAGCGCGGCTGCGACGCGTTGGGCATTCACACATCGCCCGCCGCCAATGCCGCCCTGTCCGCGCCCTATTACCAGGCAGGCGCGGGGTGGCGTCCCGCCTGCACCAACCGGGGCTACTGCCAGGCCGGATGCAGCGTCGGGGCGAAGGGCAGCATGGATGTCACGTTTCTCCCCCTAGGTGTCCAGGCGGGGGGTGAAGTGCGCGCCAATTGCTTTGTCACGCGGATTGAGACCGACAAAACAGGCCCTGTGTCCGGGGTCGTTTATGTGCAGGACGGCAAAACTGTCCGCCAGGCGTGCCGCAGCGTGTTCTTATGCGGCGGGGCCATCGAAACGCCGCGCCTGCTGCTTCTTAATGGCCTCGCCAATGCCAGCGGGCAGGTGGGCCGCAACTTCATGGCCCATCCCGGCCTGCAAGTGTGGGGACAGTTTGCCGACGAAACCCGCCCGTGGAAGGGCATCCCCGGCGGCCTCATCAGCGAAGACACGCACCGCCCCAAAGGTGCCGACTTCGCGGGCGGGTACTTGCTGCAATCCCTTGGGGTGATGCCGGTCACCTACGCCTCGCAGCTTGCGCGCGGCAGCGGGCTGTACGGCGGAAAAATGCTCCGGCATATGGAACGTTACAACCATGTCGCGGGTATCAACATTCTGGGAGAGGGCCTGCCGTATGACCACAACCGCGTCACCCTCTCCGATGAACTCGACGCGCGCGGCCTGCCCAAGCCGCGCATTTCCTACACGGCGGGCGCAAACGAGGCCCGCCTGACCGCCCATGCAGACAAGCTCATGCGGGCCATTTGGGACGCGGCGGGCGCGACAGATGTCTGGGGATTTAACCGCTATTCCCATATTATCGGCACCTGCCGTATGGGCACAAACCCGGCCCTGTCCGTGGTCGATGCGGACGGCCAGTCGCACGACGTGCCCGGCCTGTTCGTGTCGGACAACAGCCTGTTTCCCACGTCGCTTGCGTGCAACCCGGCCCTCACCATCATGGCCCTGAGCCTGCGCATTGCCGACCGCTTTCTCCAGCGGGCGGCACGTGCCTGACGGCACGGGCAGGGCATCGCGCGGCGGTCCTGAAGCCCCAAAGCGCCCCTCGCGCGGGCAGCCCCTTCCCGGCCCCCGTATAGCCCGCGTATAGCCCCCGTACTTTGGGTGTCTGCGGGGCCGATCTTGGGGGCAAACGCGCCATCGCCTCTTTTGCCAACGCATTGATTTGGGCATACGCTTTAAGAAAGCAGGCGCCATGAGCCAGAGCTTCCTAGACATCATCCACCGAACCCTGGGCGACGGTGGGCCGGCCGGCGACGAACACGGCGGGTCGGGCGGCAGCGACGGTCATGGACTGCCCACGTCCTATGCGGGAAACTTCCTGTTTGCCACGGGGATCGAGTGTTCGTATCCCACCATTGAGCACGGGCGCGTGCGCCGCGACCTGCTGGCGGAGTGCGGGCACTACGACCGCTGGCGCGAGGATTTGGGGCGGGTGCGGGAGCTTGGCCTGTGCGTTCTGCGCTGCGGCCTGCCGTACTACACTATCCACCTGGGGCCGGGACGCTACAATTGGAAGTTTGCCGATTTGGTCATGGCCGAGATGCAGCATCTGGAAAGCACGGCTTACTTCTTTTCCGGCTCCCCCAAATATGGGGGCAGGGGGGAGGTCTACGCGCCGCCCGGCAGGGCGGCAGGCGCGGGCGGCAGGGCGGCCAGGGCAGCGACAGCTTCGGCATAGCCGGGGCTGAGAAGCACGGCGCGGCCTAGCTCCCCGCGAGCGGCCTCGGTCTGCCCCATCTTCTTGTAGGTCATGCCCAGGTGGTATCTGTTTTCCGCCTCGCGCGGGTCGTTGTTCATAGCCTGGAGGAGGCTGGCAAGCGCGTCGGGGTAAAGCCCCAGACGATACTGCACCCAGCCCACGGTATCCTGCACGGCCCCCACGTCGGCATCGGGCAGCCTGCCTTGTTTCGCCAGGTCCTGCGCGGACTTCAGCGCTTGGAGCGACAGGGCGAGCGCTTCAGGGAGATGAGGCGTGTCATTGGCGACCGCATAGGAATACGCCAGGCCGTTGCGGGCATCGCTGGTTTGCGGGTTGAACGGATACGTCGCGATGACGCGCCGGTAGACAGTCGCCCCTTTGCCGACATCGCCGCTGTCAATATCCGCCTGCGCCATCTCGTTCAGCAAAGGCGCGCCCGGATACACGCCGGGGCGGGCCAGCCGGGCTTCCAGCAAAGCCGCCAGGGTTTTGGCATTGGCGCGCGCGTTCGCGGTGTCGCCCAGTCTTTTTTGCGCCTGCACCAGCAGGTAAAGGGGCCGGTCGCTTTGCGGGAACTTGCGGGCGGCCTGGCTGAGATAAGCCACTGCCGTAGCATCATCCCCGGCGGCATAAAACACTCCTCCCACGCTGTCGTGCCCGGCGTCAGGGTCGGGCGCATAGACGCTGACATCGTTGGGGGCGATTGCAATCGCGCGGTCGGCCCATCGGCGCGCTTCCGCCGTCTTGCCCAGGGTGGCCGTTTGCAGCGCCATGTCGACGTTGCTTTGGATCTTCTCGTTTTTCATGTCCTGGGAAACGCCGCACCCTGTCAGGCACAGCGCAAGGGCGAGAGGGAAACACAAACGCGCAAGCGGCATCATAAGGCGGAACTTTCTTGGACAAACAGCGGCGGGGCGTCAGGGCCGGTCAGGTGCAGGAACACATCCTCCAAGCGCCCTGACGGTGCTTGGACGCTCAGCATGGCAGGCGTGCCGCAGGCGATCAATCGCCCTTGATGGAAGATGCCGACGCGGTCACAAATCTCCTGCGCGACATCCAGCGTGTGCGTGCTGAGAAATACCGCCACACCCTGCTCTCGGCACAATCGCCGCAGGATGTCTTTCAGGCGACGGGTGCTGCCCGGATCCAGCCCCACGGTCGGCTCATCCAAAAACAGCGCCGTGGGATTGTGCAGCAGGGCGGCGGCCAGGGCCATCTTTTGGCGCATGCCGCGCGAATAGCCGCCGATCCATTGGTCGCCCTGCGGCGTCAGCTCAAGCAGGGCGAGCAGGTCTTCCGTTTTACGCGTGCGCGCCCGGTCGGCAGGCATGGAATACAGATCCGCAATGAATGCCAAAAACTCACGCCCGGTCAGTTTGTCGTATAAATAGGGATTGTCCGGCACATACCCGACCTGACGCTTGGCGTCCCGCGCCTGCGTTTGCAAATCAAAGCCTGCAATACGCGCCGTCCCCGACGTGGGCGCGAGCAGGCCCACCAGCATCTTGATTGTCGTGGTCTTGCCGGCCCCATTCGGCCCCAAAAAGCCAAACAACTCGCCGCCCGGCACGGATAATGTCAGCCCGTCCACGGCGGGCGCACGGCCAGGATGATACGTTTTGGTGAGGTTTTGGGCATCAATCACCGTCAATTATAGCATGGTATCGCGTGGTTCCCATGCCGGGGCGCGTTTGCATATTGCTGTTCTTTCGGCCCACTTTCCGGGTTCCACACGCGTTTCCCCGGCTTTGCACCTGCATTGCAAGCTTGTACCGACGACGGAACAAATCGTTCCGTCGTTGCTGCGCCATAATCACGCCTTTGCAACACCGGGGAAAAGCCGCTGCAACGCTGTGTGCAGAGGTCACGTCTTTGGGACGCAAGACAAGGCTGCGGCTCTGTTTCTTGTCTTTATCCTCCACCCGAATGGGCGCGGCCTCGTTTCTGCCGGGGGTTGTTTGCCCCCGGCTCCTTTCGGGCATCTCCGGTAACGCTCCGGCACAATTGACTGGCGCATCAGGCCATGGGTGTGGAATAATAAAGGGTCTACCGATAAGAATACGGGGAACCGCAAGTCGTTTCTCCGCCCAGTTTAGGTCATTCCAGAAAGAATACAAGAATGTTTCGCAACTGTGTTCGCCGCAAAAGGTCGCACGCGCCTGTTTTTGGCATGCTTCACCCCTGCCTGATGCTGCTGGCTGTGTTAATAAGTCTCGGCGGAAATGCCCCCGCACGTGCGGATTGGCAATGGGCGTCACCGCCCAATTTTATCACGCTGGGCACATCCAACCGGTGCAATGTGTTTGCTGTGGGCGACCCGATCACGTTCAGCATTCGCGATGAGCGCTGGCTGGGCAAGACTGATGCGACGCATTATGAGGTGCGCGATTATTTTGGCACTCTCGTTGACCAGGGGCCGATCACGCCGGGCTGGTCGCTGACCGTGCATGTTTCCCAGCCCGGCTGGTACAAATTATACATTCACGGAGCCGTGCAGCAAGCGCCGTGGGGGGACAGCCTGGCCGGGACCATGTTTGTGATCTTTCGGCGCAATGCCAATTTCCCCGCCAACCCCAGCCCGACTTTGCCTAACAACTCGGGCGTGTTCGACGGCGACGAAGTGATGCGTGGCGTGACCGGCATGGGGCCGCAGCGGCACGTAGTCGCGGATGCCAGCAAGCCCGATGAGGCGATTGCGCAATTGGAAACGTCTATCGCCCAGGATCGGCAGTATTATCTGCCGTACGACCCGGCCCGCAAGCGTGTTCTGCTGGTGGCTTTCCCCAACGGCACGCAGAACCTCGACGGCGTCCGCAAGATCGTCGATCATTTCAAGAATGACGTGAAGTACTGGGAGCCGCGCAACGAGCCTAATTACGGGTCGAACGGCGCAGACTTTGTCAACAACGAGCTGAAGCCGTTTTACCAGACCGTCAAAAGCGTCGACCCGTCACTGAAAGTGCTGGGGCCGGGCGTGGTCACAATTGGGCCGTATGGCTTGAATTGGATCGAAGATTTTCTCAAAGCGGGTGGGGGCAGTTATATCGACGCGTTCTCGTTCCATGCGTACAACAATGTCAACGGGGATTTAGCGCTGACGCGTAAATCCCTGGACGCTTTAACCGCTCTTTTAACCAAGTATGGGATCGGCTCTATCGAAAAGTGGCAAACCGAGCAGGGCTACATGGCCGCGTGCTACGGCGCATACCAGCCGCGCCTCCAAGGGCGCTGGACCATGCTGCAAATGATGGCATTTGAGCAGTACGGCATCCCCAAAGAGCACAACCATCTGTGGTACGACCGCAGCCACGGCTTTTGGAGCATGCCGACGTGGTGGATGAACGAAGACGGGCCGTACAGCGTGGGCAGCCTCAACCCCGCCGCGCCCTTGATGCGTGTCTGGTCGGAAGAACTTTACGGCACCAACTTTGCCCAGGCGTATGACTTCGGGCCAACCCTGAACAAAGCCTATATCGGCAGCTTGTTTACGGGGCAGGGCAAACAGGTCGCCGCGTTTATGAGCGCAGGCGGAACCGACGGGCAGGTGACATTGCAAGTGACGGGCGGCGCGTCCCTGCACGTTGTTTCCGCGTTTGGGGCCGAAAGCGACTTGCCTGTTGCCAATGGGCAGGCGACCCTGCCCGTGCCCGAACTGCCGGTCTATGTGGAACTCGCGCCCGGTCAGACGATCCATGTTGTCCCGACCGACTGGGGGCCGAACCTCGCGCTTGCGCCGGGAACGACCGCGTCCGCATCGGGAACGGGCGTTTATCCCACCAATGCCACGGTGCCCAACGACATTGGCAAGATCATCAACGGGACACTGGAAAACTGGTACTGGGGGCAGGGCACGAACGATCACCCATGGATGGACAACACGCCGCAAGGCCAGCCTGCCTGGGTGCAGATCACCCTGCCTGCCCCAGCCCTGGTCAACCATGTCGTTGTTTATGCCGGCGTGCCCTGGCAGAACGACGGGTCGCTGCTGGATTACGAGCTGCAATACGACAACAACGGCCAATGGGTGACCTTGTCCCATGTGCAGGAGCCGGCAAACGTTGTGAAAGCCTATACGCAGGGGGTGCATACTACGACAGACAGCTTTTACAGCGACCGTAACATCTTCACCCATACGTTCCCCGAAGTGCTGACCCAGAAGCTGCGCCTCCTGGTGCACGACACCACGTGGGGCGGCGGGGCGAATGCCGACATTGTGGCCGCGGGCGGGCAGACCGGCCCGCACCAAATCGAGCTGCGCGAAGTGGAAGTGTATCACAGCGGGGCAGCGGCCCCTCTGGTCGGCACGGGCCTGATGGGTCAATACTTCGCGGGCACGGATTTGACAACCCTCAAGCTGACCCGTTTAGACCACACCGTCAATTTCGTGTGGAACTACCGCTCGCCGGGCGTCTCGCTGGCCCCGAACCGGTTTTCCGCCCGCTGGACCGGCAAGGCGCAGCCGCAATACTCGGAAACATACACATTCACCGCGACCAGCGATGACGGCGTAAAGTTGTGGGTCAACGGCCAAAAGCTGATCGACAGCTGGACAAATCACACGTCCACGGCGAATACGGGTACGATTACCCTCCAGGCCGGACAATTGTACGACATCACGCTGGAATATCATCACAACACGGGCGCGGCGCGCTGCCAGCTTTTCTGGTGCAGTCCCAGCCAGGGAAAGCAGATCGTGCCCGTCGAGCGCCTGTTCCCCCTGCTGCCGACAGTCGTGCTGGCTGCGGGCACAGTGCGCTTTGTCCCGCGTGCCGCCTGTACATCCCGCATGGTCGGCGGCAGGTTCCAGGGCAGCCACGATGGAATTGCCTACACGGACCTTGCTTTCGTGACCGCCGAGCCATTGGCCGGGCAGTGGACGACACTGACCCTGTCCGCCGATCCCAAGCCGTTTCGCTTTCTGCGCTACCTCAGCCCGGACGGCGGCTACGGCAACGTGTCCGAAATAGAGTTTGACAGTGCAGGTGCCAAGATCACCGGCACGCCGGGTTCTTATCAAAACAGCGGCACGACAATGGACAAAGTGTTCGACGGGGACATAAATACGTTTTTCGACGCGCCCGGCCCCAATGGCGCCTTTGCGGGCATCGACCAGGGCATGACGGCAAATGTGAAATAGCTTCTCCAGCAAAAGCAAGCACAACAGCCCGCACCGTTTGGATGGCGCGGGCTTTTGCGGTCAACAAAAAGCAGAAAAAGAGGCCCCCTTCCCATGCTTGGGAAGAGGGCCTTGCACGGGCACGCTTACAAACAATTCGGCTTGCCGCTGACAGGTTCCAAAGGCGGAGGTGTTTCCTGCGACCCGCGCCACGGGGCGTACCAGCGCACCCGGCCCGTGGCGGGGTCCAGCGCGGCCCGGCGCGTGAGAAAAGGCCGCTCAAACGCCAAATGAAACACATACGAGCCCACTACGGCAAGTGGCACGGCAATGCCCAGCATCAGGGCAAGAGTGGTTGTGGACGACAAGTGAAGCGGGCGCAAAGCCGACAAGCACACCGCCAGGATCGGCGCATGCACCAGATACAAGCTGTAGGAAAACGCGCCCAGACCAACCGCCGCCCGCGACTCAAAAAGGCGCAAGACGCGCGGCGCGGGCCGGGCCGAGAAATGGCTGTCCGCCCGGCCATCCTGCGCCGCATGCGCGCGGGTCAAATGCCGCGTACAAAAGACCAGCAGGCAGCCGGTCATCGCCCCGACCACGATGTCCTTGACAGCCAGAAACAAAAACCAATCGGAATGCCGCAAGCTGAGGATGCCTAAGAGGGCGGCCAGCCCTAACGCAAGCAATCCCCAGGGCAATTTTTCCCGCCAGGTAATCAGCCCGCTATTGGGCGAGAAGTTCAGTTCGGCTCCGACCATGCCCAGAGCGAACAGCCCTAGAAACTGCGGAGCCACGCCGCTGAACCGACCAAAAAACAAAGCCAGGGGAACCAAACCCACGACAAACGCCGTCAGCAGCATAATCCAAAGCCCGGCGCGTCGCCGCACGGGAAGCAGCAGCAAAGGAAACAAAAAATAAATCTGCCACTCGGTCGCCACACTCCACATGGGATAATCAATTTTGGAATGCCAATGGGGATTAAAATTATGGATGAGTAACACGTGCGATAAAAGAACGCCGGGGTTGAAAGCAGGCAGGGCCGTCGCCCACAAACTGTTAGCAGGCGCTGAGTGCAGGGCAGGAACAAGCGCAATAAAAACCAAAGACAAGAGCAGCGCAGCATAAAACGGCGGCAGGATACGGCGCGCCCGCCGCCGAACAAAGTCAAAAGCGCCGCCCGGCAGCAAACCCGTACCGGCTCGCACGACCGGCATCATCAAGCAGTAGCCCGACAGGACAATAAAGATGTCAACGGCGCTACGCCCTAAAAACAGCCAATAAGTCAGGTGCGCCACTGTGGACGGCAGCGTGGCTTCCAGGGTCAGGCCGTAGTACGCATGATGCAGCACCACATACAGGGCCGCCAAACCGCGCAGGCCGTCCAAATAGTCTAAGCGGAGACGCGCAGCCTGCGGTGATTTCGACGCAGATAACTCGGGCAAAGAAGCCGAAGACGCAAGTGACATAACTTTTTTCTTTGCAGGAAGCATGCCAAAAAGGCAGAACCTTTGTATAATGCAAGTGCTTTCTCTTAGTATTAGTTGAGTATACAGGATTTTGACGGAATGAGCACGTCGATCTTACAATGGTTTGCTTGGGCCGCAAAGCAATTGCGGCATCAGGGCGCAATTTCCCTTTCTACAATGTTCGCGGCGGCAGTGGCCTTTGGGCGGGACACTCGGTTCACGCCAAAGTGGACCCCTAGGCACAGATGGCTTTGGGCAGCGGCATTTGGCCCGGCAATCATGCCACGCTGACGGTTAAAGGCCAAAGCTGCCTGGCGATGGAAAACCGGGTCAGTGTCAATGAACACTGTCATCAGGTCTGTTCCGGCCGTCTGCGTCTCGGCGCAGATGTCGGCATCAATAACCATACCGTGATCCACTGCCACGGCGACGCCACAATCGGCGCGGAACCATGATCGATGCCTACGCATTTATCACCGACAGCGGTCACTGCGCGGATGACTTGGAAACCCCAATGCGCCTTCCGGGGAAACATGGCCTCGACACCGCTCGTGATTGGTGAGGATGTCTGGATCGGTACTAAAGTCACCATCACTCGGAGCGTGATTATTGGCAAAAAAGCAATCGTTGGGGCCAATGCCGTTGTGACGCAGGCCATTGGCGCTTACGAAATTTGGGACGGTGTCCCAGCTCGATTCCTCAAAATGCGCTTCGGCGCAGAGCATCTCAAGGCGTTCTTGGCAGGGCATTCTGAAAACATAATCAAGCAGGTTTCCGGTGAGCCGCAAAAACAGCATAGATTTGCAAGTCGTGTTCTAAACAGAGGCCGGCTGGAAGCCACTAAAACACGGATCAAGACACTGTCGCCGGACACATATATCTCTATTTTTGAAAGAATTGCTAATGCTGAAATTACAGTCGATAAAGCCGCGCCATGGATCAAGCGAGACGCCAAAATGGCTGATGGGCATAGGGCCGTGGCTGCTGCATCTCGGCCCATGCGTACCCTACCTGCTGCTGGCCTGCACTGTGTACTCCGTGTTTGCGGAAACCGTAGATGACCCGTATATCACATTCCGTTATGCGGCCAATCTTCTCGCGGGACATGGCCCTGTTTTTAATATTGGGGAACGGGTGGAAGGCTTTACCAGCCCGCTGCATCTTCTGCTGTCGACGTTGCTGCTGAACATCGCGCCCTCAGTGGACATTTTGTTCAAGGCTAAATGCGCCAGCATTGTCTTTGCGTTCGTGATGCTGGCACAAACGGGAACTTTGGCGAGGCGGAGCGGACTGCACCTTCGCGAAGTCCTGCTGGCGCAAGCGCTGCTCGCCCTGAACATCAATTTTGCCCTGGCCGCCGTCAACGCTTTGGAAACGACAATGTACGGCAGCCTGCTTTTGGGCAGCCTGCTTTTGTTTCAGGGCGAATGCCGACGTGGACAAGGTATCTGGTCAGGATTGCTCCTCGTGGCCGCGCTTCAAGCCAGGCCGGAAGCGTTTTTGACTGTTGCGATGCTGCTTCTGGTGCGCGTGTTCTGGATGCGGCGCAGAAAGCTGCCATGGGGCTTCGCCGCTGGGTGGCTTTTGGCCTTTGTCCTCCCTGTTTGCCTGGCGGAGATAGTCCGCTGGGGCTATTATGGTCAGCTGTTGCCTAACACTTATTTCGCCAAAGGAGCGCCTTTGGGACGCAGTTTGGTCATTGGGGCCGCTTATTTGCTGAAGGCGACCGCGCCGGGACATGTCGCGATCACGCTGTTCAAGCCGTTCTTTGATAACCTGGCCCGGCTCAACCCGCATAACATCCTTGCGTTTCACAGCCTCGTGCAAAAAAACCTCCGCTCTGATTTCTTCTATATTGTCACGCCCATCCTGTTTTGGGGACTAGCGCTGTCGGGCTTCGCGGTCAAACTGGGCGGCAGAGCGAAACCACGGCTTTCCGCACTGATCGGCCTGGCCGTGCTGGCCGCTGTGGTTGTGTTTGTTCTCCGGGCTGGGGGAGACTGGATGTACGGGTGGCGTTTTGTCGCCCCCACTCTGCCGGTCATCGCCGTTGCTCAGTGCTTTGGGGTGCGCGCGCTCAGCCGGTGGCTGACACGCCGCAAGTCGCATCCCGCTCCAGTTTCGACGCTCTTGAACACGCGTGGCCTGTGCGGGGCGATCGTGGCGGCGGTGTGGCTGATCAGCGCCTGCAAAACGATGCACTATCCGTGGGGCCTCGCGCATTTTTCCACGCAGGGCAGCCGCCTGCTTCAAGTCAGCGAAGGGTACGGGCCGCTCTGGGTCAAAGGCGAACGGTACATCCAGAGTTTGCCGCATGGCAGTACGCTGGCGTACTCGGAGATGGGCTATTCGGGTTACTCCAATCTGGATAAAAACATGCTTGATGTGCGTGGGCTGACAGACCGCGAAATCGCGCACCTGCCGATGCGCTACAAAAACATCAGCGGCGTCGTAGACCAGCAGTGGTACCTGCCCAGCCATCCTATGTACCAGATTTTAGAGCGGCGCAAGCCCGACACAATCATGTCGTTTAGCGATGACCCGGCGACAGCAAGCTTAAAGGGCTACCGGCGCACAGATGTTCTGCGGATGCCTACCAACGACAAGCAGGGCTTATCCATGGTTTACGTTTATCGCCGTCTATAAGGGGTAAGATGCTGGCTCTATGAAGATTGCAATTACCTCTCTTTATTTGCCCAGTGGCAGCAAGATCGGTGTCGGCTATCAGGTGCATGCTCTCGCGAACGCTTTGGTGCGCCGGGGACATGGTGTGACTGTTTTCAGTCAGACCGGGGCGTCCGAAGACTCGCTTTACGAGGCTGTTGTCGTGCCGTCAGGCCGACGGGGCCGGACATTTGGCTTTGCCTGGCATCTGCGCGACTACGATTTCTCCGGGTTTGACGTGGTCAATGCGCATGGCGACGATTGGTTTTTGTGGGGCCGTCCCCTGCCTCGCCTGGTACATACCTTCCATGGGTCGTGCCTGGCCGAAGCTATCCATGCGAAAGGCGCAGCGGCCAAATCCCGTATGGCGGCTCTGGCCTTGTGTGAACTCAGCGCCGCCGCGCTCGCCGATGAGCTGGTCACTGTCTCCGCCAACACCCGGCATTACTATCCCTTTATCAAGAAAGTAATTCCGTGTGGTGTTGACCTGGCAGAGTTCTCGCCCGGTGGGGAAAAGTCTGATGCCCCGTCCCTGCTGTTTGTGGGCACCATGCACGGACGCAAGCGCGGCGCAATGCTGCTGGATCTGTTTCAGCAAATTATCCGTCCGCAGATGCCCAATGCCGAGTTTTGGGCGGTCTGCGAAAACTCCATTGACGGGCCAGGTGTGCGCTGGTTTGGGCGCGTGCCGCCGGATGTGCTGCACGATTTATACCGGCGGGCGTGGGTGTTTTGCCTGCCGAGTACGTATGAAGGCTTTGGCGTGCCTTATATTGAAGCCATGGCGTCGGGTACGCCGGTCGTCGCGACGCCCAATGTCGGCGCTCGCGAAGTCACCCAGGAAGGGCAAAGCGGCCTGGTCGTGCATGACCAATATCTGGCTGAAACCCTGTTGCGGGTGCTGTCGGATGCCGACCTGCGCGCGCGCCTGACAGCATCGGGTCTGGCCCGCGCGCAACGCTTTGGATGGGATCGAGTTTGCGCCGAATATGAAGCGGTTTACGCGCCGTCCATCCCTTCTGACACGGCGTCTGCTTCCGCATAAGTTCTGTTTTCTGTCATGCACACTTCTTCCTCCGGTTTTGACGCGGACGTTCCTATTTTGCCATACCATGTCCGCTTTTTGTCGCAGAACCGGCCCGGCCCGCGCATGGGCATGGGCCACTACGAGCGTCTTTTGCTGCAAGCCCTCCTGCAAAGCGATGCTCAGGCGCAAGGCTGGCGCTTTGACATTCGGTTTGCCGGACGCGCTCCCGCCCAGAGCCCGCAGGCCGGTCTGAGCGAGATGGGGCTGGGCGCAGCTACCTTTGAAGGCTATTCGCCCGCCCGCCTGGCTTCGCTGCCCTGGCTTGCCGCCCGCGCGACGATCACCTTGACCCACCGTCAGCCGCCTCCCGACTTGTATCATTCTCTCGCCTTGAGCTACCCCACGCCCATGGGCCGTCCTGCCGTGTACACGATCCACGACCTGCCTCCGGCCCGCTTTGACGATGAAGGCAGCCTGCCCCGCTGGGCGTGTCAGGCCGCCGCCTCCGCGCGGGCCATTGTAACGCCGTCCGAGTTTGCCCGCCGGGAACTGCTAGAGCTGCTGGACCTGCCTCCTGGCCGTGTCCATGTCGTCCCCAACGGCTACGAACAGGATGTGTTTCATGCGGCTGTCGCCCCGGCGACTGCGGAAACGCTGGCTGCGCACGGCCTGCACGGGCCGTTTTTGCTGTATGTGGGAGGGTGGACGCGGCGTAAAAATGTTGCGGCTCTGCTGAGGGCCTGGGGTCAGACCGCCGCGCATTATCCGCATCTGTCCCTGGCGCTGGCCGGGCCTGCCGCCCCGCTGCAAGCCCTCGCCGATGGCGCGCGCGCCCCGCGCGTTGTTGTTGTGGGTTACCTGGAACGCACGGCTTTGCCGGGCATTCTCAAGGCGGCGACGGCCCTGGCGTTTCCATCCATCTATGAAGGCTTTGGCTTGCCGCCTTTGGAAGCGATGGCCCTGGGCGTGCCCGTGGTGGGCGTGCGCGCAGGGGCGATCCCGGAAGTCACAAACGGCTGTGCGGTGCTGGCGGCAGACGGCAGCTCGGAAAGCATTGCCCATGCCCTGCGCACCCTGCTGGAAGACGACGCTCTGGCCCAGCATCTGCGTCAAAACGGCCCGGCCCAGGCAATGCGCTTTTCCTGGCCCGCCCATGCCCGCCGCGTGCTGGAAATCTACCGCACGATCCTGGGGCCTACCCGCGCGTGAAGTTTCTCTTTGCTTTGGCCTGCTTACTCGCGCGTGCTGCTCAAAAGCCCTCATCCGGCGCTCTCGCGTTACCCTGCACCGGCAGATGGGGAAGGCTGCACTGGCAGATGGGGAAGGCTGCACCGGCAGATGGGGAAGGCTGCACCGGCAGGCTCGGAGGGGCGGGCCGGAAAAGTAAGGGCCATTCTCAATTTATGGGGCTGGGGATAAGAACGATGTCATTGAATGGTGAGGGGTATCCATGATCGAGAAGGACACAAGGCCGGTGTGGCTTGGACCCGTGTGTTTCGCCCTTGCCGTTTTGGTGTACGGGGCCGTGTGCGTGTCTCTTCTGCGGCAGCCTCTGGTGTGGTTGCTGGGATATGTCGCCGATGATGCCTTTTACTACCTGCAAATCGCCCGGCACCTCGCGGCGGGGCAAGGCTCCACGTTTGATGGCCTGAACCCGACCAACGGCTACCACCCCGGCTGGATGCTGCTGATGACCGGGTGCGCCCGGCTGGTTCCCGGCAAGGCTGCCTTGCTCCGCACCAGCCTCGGCGTCGCCTTTGCGTGCCATCTGGCGACAAGCCTCCTGCTTGTGCCCACCCTGCGACGCCTGACGGGGCCTTTGTGGGCCTGGGGTCTCGCTCTTGTGTGGCTGCTGAACCCGCTGCCTTTGACACTGGCCTTGTACGGGGTAGAGGCGGCTTTTGCGCAGCTCACCCTGGCGATCGCCGCGTGGACGTTTCTCGCGCAGATTGCGCCGTTTTTGGGGCGAGGCAAAGATTTCCTGCCGCCCGCGCGCAACCTTGCTGTGTTTGGCTTGAGCCTTGCCTTGGCTTTTTACGGGCGCACGGATCAAATTCTCCTGGCAATAACGGGCCTGGTCTGGCTGCTGGCCGCCATTCAAATCTGGACTGCGCCCGTGCAGAAACGGCGCGCCGCCGTGCGCACTTTGGGCTGGATCGGAGGCGTGCTGATCGCGGGGGTTGCGCCCTGGTATGTGTTCTCGTTCTTGACTTGCGGCACCCTGGCGCAGGACAGCGGCACCATGAAGATGCTGTGGCATGCTCAATCCGTGGGACACTGGAACGTGCATTCGCTGGTCTTTGCCCCGCTGAAGTTTGTCGGGCTGTTCTGGCTGGCCGCACCCGGCCATGCCCTGCTGACAGGACGCTTTCCGGCAAGCGCGAGCAGGGCGGCGGGAACAGTCTTTGTTTTATTGCTGGGGACGGGATTGGTCGCGCAGGGCCTGACGCGTCTTGCAAAAGGCGCAGACAAGGCCGCTTCGGAAGCCACCTGTTGGCAGCATCTGGCGCTGTGGCTTGTGTCGGCGCTGCTTGGCTCGGGCCTGGGTTACGGGCTGCTGATGAACGACCCGCAGTTTTGGTACCTGGCCGGGCCCGCGCTGATCTTGTTTTTGCTGCCCGCAAGCGGGGTCGCCCTGCTGCTTTCTCGGTATGCATCCGGGCGCGCGCAGGCTGTCGTCCTCACATTGATGATGACCGGGGCATTGATCCTGTGCGCCGGACACCGCTTGCGCATGACGGCCCCGTACCCATGGCAGCGCGATGTGTATTTGTCGCAGCCGCGCGCGGAGCATTTGGTGCCCGCCGGGGCCCGGATCGGCTGCTTTGACGCAGGCATTCCCGCGTATTTCAGCGCGCGCCCGATTGTCAACCTGGACGGGCTGGTCAACCACACTGCGGTTTCCTATTGGAAGCATCATACGCTGGAGCAATACCTTGCCGTGCAGGACATCCGTTACATCGCAAACGAACCGGGCACTTTGCATCATGCCCTAGCGTTCATGCAGTCGCCGCCGCTGCTTGTTCCCCTGGCGCAGTTTCCTTTGCGGGGCTGGTCAACAGGCGCGCGCGTGCTGTGGAAGGTGAAATCCAGCCTTCCCAAGCCTCCTGAAACGGCATCGCCTGCCCGATAAGACGGCGTGTATGCCATGCGCATCGGGAACTTATTGGGGCACCTTAAGCGTTGCTTGGGGAAACCGACGGCGTACCGACGATGGAACGATTTGTTCCGTCGTCGGTACGCCGTTTCTTCGAAAGGGAAATGCCGGAGCAACATGGGCGGCACACCGTGACCGCCAAGAAAAGCACCATGAAAATCGCTATCTTCGCCAGCGCATTCTTTCCGCACTTCGGCGGCGTGGAGGAAGCCTGCCGCAACCTCGCCCTGGAATACAACAAAAGAGGACATCGCGCGGTTGTGATTACCTCGCGTTACCCGCACGACCTGCCTGCGCGCGAAACCGTGCAGGGCATCGAAGTGTGGCGGTTCCCTTTTGAGCTGCCCAGCGGGTCGCCGTCCGGGGTTTGGAACTTTGCGCGGCAGTTTCCCGTCGATTTGTGGGGCGTGGTTTCCCTGGTCAAGCGTCTCAAGATAGATGTGCTGCATGTGCAGTGTGTCGGCCCCAACGGTTTTTATGCGCTGTGGACAGCCCGCGCAACGGGTCTGCCCCTGGTTGTCACGACGCAGGGCGAGCGAACCATGGACGCGGGCAAATTGTACGAAAAAAGCCGGGTCGCCAACTGGACATTGCGCCAATTGCTGGCGCGCGCCGATTATGTCACCGCCTGTTCGGAGCAGACTTTAGATGACGCCAAACAGTTTTCGGGGTTGGCATTGGAAGGCAAAAGCCGCGCGGTCTACAATGGCATCGCTCTGGATGAGTTTCAAACGGAGGCTGCTCCGTATGCGCACGCGAGCCCGTATCTCCTGGGCATCGGGCGCGTCGTCCCGCAAAAAGGCTTTGATGTTCTGCTGGATGCCTACGCGCTTCTGATCAAGAACCGACCCGATGCCCCCGATTTGATTGTTGCCGGCAACGGGCCGGAGCGCGAGCGTTTGCAGGCACAGGCCAGCGCATTGGGCCTTGCGGGGCGGGTTCACCTGATCGGGCGGGCGGATCGGGCGACGGCTGTGGCGCTGTTTCGCGGCTGCACGATCTTTGTGCTGCCATCCCGCCACGAGCCGCAGGGCATTGTCAACCTGGAAGCCATGGTATGCGGCAAGCCGGTTGTCGCCGCCGATGTGGGCGGCGTGGCCGAAGTGGTGCTGGACGGGCAGACCGGCCTGCTCGTGCCGGGCGAAGACGTGTCCGCGTTTGCCGGCGCGCTGGGCGCGCTGCTTGACGACCCGGCCCGCGCCCAAAGATTGGGCGAAGCAGGACGCGCGCGGGCGATCTCGCAGTTTACCTGGGCACGGATCGCCGACCAGTATGGCGACATCTACCAGGCTGTGCGGCACCCTGCACTGTGATTGTTTCTGGTATTGTGACCCCGCCGAAACCGGCCTGGCTGCGTTTGGCACGGTTTTTGCTGTGATAAGCAGCAGGATAAGAGTGGGGCAGGAACGCCTGCTCCGCGCCCGTGTTTTTAATTTATGGATGACTTGATCTTTGTGTCTATGGAAAACTGGGACGCCATCTGGCGGCGCAACCAGTTTTTGTGCAGCGGACTGGCGGAACAAAATCCCCGCGCCAAAGTCTTGTTTGTGGGGCTGGCGCGGGATGTCTCCCATGACCTGCGCCTGGGGCGGGTGGGCGCACTGCGCGCGCGGGCCACCGAACCTGTTGCGGGCTATCCCAACATCACGTTTTTGCGTCCACTTAAGCTGTTTCCCAACACCCTGCGCTGGGGACGATTGGCGAACGAAGCCCTGTTCCGGCGTCAGGTGAACCAGGCGGCCCGCGCGCTGGGACTGCGCCGTCCGACGTTGTGGCTCAACCCGCACAGCGCTGTGCATATGGCCGGACACATGGGCGAAGCGCGCGTGATTTACGACATTACCGACGATTGGAGCAGCTTGACGCAGTCGCCCGCACTGATGCAATTGACACTCAATCAGGACGCCGCGCTGTGCAAACGCGCCGACGCCGTCCTTGTCTGCTCGGAACGTCTGTACGAGATGAAGAAGTCATTGACCCAAAACCTGCACCTGATCCCGAACGGCGTGGATGCCGCGCATTATGCCAAGGTGCTGGACGGGGCAGGGCCGCTGCCCTCGGTCGTCCGCGCCTGGCCGAAGCCCATACTGGGCTACACGGGGACGATTCACCCCGACCGCGTGGATGTCAGCCTGGTGGAAAGCCTCGCGCGCGCTTTTCCGCAGGGCACGGTGGCATTAATTGGGCCGAACTTTCTGCCCCCCGCAGACCAGGCCCGGCTGGATGCCTGCGCCAATGTTCAAATGACCGGTCCCATTTCTTATGCCGATCTGCCGGATCATATGCGGGCGTTTGATGTGTGTATCACGCCGCACCAAATGACGGCTTTCACCGAAAGCCTGAACCCTATCAAGCTGTGGGAGTATCTAGCGGCGGGCAAACCGATTGTTTCCACGGATGTGGCCGGTTTTCGCGACTACCCCCGGTTCGTGCGTATTGCGGGGGACACGCAGCGCTTTATCGAGGCAGTGCGGCAGGCCCTCGCCGAAAGCCGGGACACGCAGGAAGCCCGACGCGCCCAGGCTGCGGGTCAGTCATGGACGGCGCGCATTGCCGATGTGCAGGTTGTTCTGAATGCAAGCGGCCCGGACAAAGCCTCCAACGCGCAGGAGGCCACACGTGCCTGAGCCGATGCCTCTCGTGTCTGTAATTATTGTCAGCTACAACACGCGCCAGATGACCCTGGACTGCCTGCAAGCTTTATACCAATCCCTGGGCGACACGCCCTCGGAAGTGTGGGTCGTGGATAATGCCTCGTCCGACAACAGCGCGCAGGCCGTGCGGGAAGCGTTTCCGCACGCTGTTGTCCTGGCAAACACAGACAACAAAGGCTTCGGGGCCGCCAACAACCAAGCCCTGAAACTTGCGCGCGGCGAGTTTTTGATGCTGCTGAACACAGATGCCTTTGTCGGCATGGACACCGTTGAAAGGCTCATCGCTTATCTGAGGCTCCATACGAATGCGGCGATTGTCGGGCCGCGCCTTGTCAACGGCGACGGGTCATTGCAGCTGTCGTGTTATCGTTATCCCTCGCCGGGCCGGGCGTGGCTGGAGAACCTGGGGGTGTCATCACTCTTTGCGCGTCATCCGAAATGGGGCGACTACAAGAAATGGCCGCACGACGCCGAGCAAAACGTGGATTGGGTGATCGGGGCGTGCCTGCTGCTCCGCCGCGCGGCGTATGACGACGTGGGCGGCTTTGACGAAACGTTTTTCATGTATGCCGAAGAAACCGACTGGCAGCGCCGCTTTCGGGACAAAGGCTGGGAGATTGCCTTTACGCCGTCGACCACTGTGACGCATCTGGGCGGAGCCAGTGGGGCATCGGAAAGCGCCCGTGTCAATGCGCACTTTTTCGACAGCCTGGATTATTATACGCGCAAGCATCACGGCCTTGGGGGGCTGGTTTCGCTGCGCGGGGCAATGGTAGTGGGTTGCGGAATACGTGCGCTGGTGTGGAGCCTTGTTGCGCTTCTTGTGCCTTCGCGGCGCGCCGCTGCCCGTGCCAAAGCAAAATTGCAGGCGTGGCTGTTTCGGCGTCAAGCGACACACTGGCGCGCGCCGCATCCGACTTTAGAAACTTCATGACAACCGACACAAAATATATCGCCGCTTATGAAGCAGGGCATGCAAAACAGCTCGCCGCGCGTGTGCGTGAAACGCTCGGCCCTCCTGGTGTGGTGCTGGTTTGCGTGGGTATCGCGGCCCTGCTGACGTTTATCGCGCTGCACGAGCTGTTGTATGCCGCCGTTTTGCTTTATCTGGCGGCGTTCTGGATTACTTCGTGGAGGCACCCCGGCATTGCCTTGATGCTGATCCTTGCCTGTGCCCCCTTCCAGAATGACTTGTCGGGCGGCGGCGGCGCGAAGTTTTCTATTGCCGAAGTCAACCTGATGCTCACGCTGCCGGTCTTTTACGGCTTCTGCCTGGTGCGCAAGCAGATGCCGAAAGTGGGGCCGATGTTTATTCCTATTGTGCTGTATTTCATGGTGTGTTTGTGCTCCTCTTTGCTGCACTGGCAGGGTGGGGACGCGATTATTTCTCTTGTGCAGATGCTTCTGTACTTTATTGTGGCTGTCGCAGTCTTTTGCTCCTTTGCCGCACGGTCTGAACAGATGATGCTGGCGTTTCAAGTGCTGGTGGGCGTGGGCGTGTTTCTTGCCCTGGCGGGTCTTGCCACCAACTTCTGGTTTATTGGGCTGAATAAAAACGGCATCGCGGCTTCGCTGGCGTCGGCATTTCTGGTCGGCACCGACCTTTGCCTTGCCGCCCGCACCAAATCAAGCCGCTTGGTGCTGCTGGCCGCTCTGGGCGTCATCGGGGTAGGGCTGCTGATGTCCTTGTCGCGCGGGGCATGGATGGGGACACTCAGCGGCGTATTTTTTATCTTCCTGCTTCGCCGTGAGTACAAACTATTGGGGCGCGTTATCCTTGCCATGATCCCATTACTCGCAATTTTTTGGTTTGCCCTGCCGCCCGAAGCCAAAGACTATGCCGTGGGGTTCGGCACCGAACATTACAACATCAAGCTGCGCTATGACTCGCTGGACCTGGCCCGAGGCTACTTCAATCAAAGCCCGCTGTACGGCATGGGGGTCGGGCTGCGCAAAAACTACGATGCGACCAATATCCTGATGATGACACTGGCCGAAACCGGCCTGCTGGGACTGGCCGGGTTTCTGCTGATCCACGCGGCATTTTATCGCATGATCTGGCGCGCGCAGGCGTGGATTGCGCCTTCGGAAACTTTGTACACGTTTTTGTGCATCGGCGGGGCATTGATCCTGGACAAGTTCGTGCATGGCTTGGTAGACCATTATTGGAGCCGGGGCGCGATCATGGCCGCATGGGGGGCGGGGGGTATGGCGGCCCGCGCGTATTATATCGCCCAGGGGCGGGCATCGCTGGCGCGCGCGGGGATTGGTCCTCAGCCGGAAGCCCTTGTGGAAGACGCTTCGCTCGGCAGGAGGGCGCTGTGAAACTAGCTTTGTCGTTTCCCGGCGCGCATCGGCGCGGGGGCATCGAGCGCGTGGTTCTGGAATGCGCTGGCTTTCTGCAATCGCAGGGGCACGAGACGCATTTGTTTGCCTCGGAATGGGACATAAACCGTCTTGGAACGGGCGTTATCACTCATTTGGTGCCGATCCCTGCGCGCGGGTCGCTGCTGCGAACCTGGATTTATGCCCGGCGGAGCCGACGCTTGCTTGCCGCCCAAGCGCCTTCCGCGCAGGTGCATGCCGCTTTTGGAGTGCTGTCCCCGCCGGGCGGCGTGATGTGGGTGCCTAGTGTCCACAAGGCGTGGCTGGAAGTCAGCAAACAACAGCGCAACTGGCGCGGGCGGCTCAAGCAGCGTTTGAACCTCAATCACCCATTGCTGCTGGCGATGGAATATGATTATTTCAGGAGGCGTAAATACAAGCATCTGGTGGCCCTGACCGATCAAGTCAAAGCCGACCTGGTGCGTTTGTATGGTGTTCCACCGGATGATATTGACGTGCTTCCCAACGGCTACGCGCCGCAGGAGTTTAACTGGGCGCGGGCGCAAGAGCATCGCGCTCCCATGCGTGCGAAGCTGGGCTATGGCGCGGACGATAAAGTAATTATTTTTGTCGCCAACGAATTGGAGCGCAAAGGCTTTGGGCCGTTATTGCGCGCCGTGGCCGCGCTGGATAACCCGCATGTTCACCTGCTGGCCTTGGGGAGGTTAAACGCGCAAACGTATGCGTCCGAAATTACACGTTTGGGGCTGACGCAGCGGGTGCAGTTTAGCGGCCCCAGCAATGATGTGGCTTTGTTTTATGCCGCCGCCGATGTGTTTGCCCTGCCGACACAATATGAAGCGTGGGGGCTGGTCATTGTGGAAGCGCTGGCGTGTGGCCTGCCTGTCGTGACCAGCCGCCTTGCGGGCGCGGCTTTGACCGTGCGGGAAGGCGAAAACGGCCTGCTGCTGGATAACCCGAACGATGTTTCTGAAATTGCAAAGGGCCTGCGCGCATTGCTGGACAGCGGGCCTCGACGCTCGGAAGCTATTGCTCATTCCGTGCTTGCCTATACGTGGCCTGAGATTTTGGGCCGATTTGAGCAGATACTCATCCAAAACGCCGATTGACGTTTCTTTTTTTTGCCGCCATGCAGACAAACTCTCAAAATCAGGAATTGCGCGTTGTTTTACTGACCGATGCCGATGTGTTCGCCGGCACCGAGCGGCATATGCTTGACCTCGCGCGCGGCCTGCGCGCCGAAGGAGCGGCCGTGACCCTGGCTTGTCCCGCCCCCTCCGCACTCGCCGAAAGGGCGCAGGCGGAGAGCTTTTCGGTAATCAATATCCCCAAGCTGGGCTTGATCGACAAAAATGCCGTGCGGATGCTGCGCAGTCTCCTTCAAGATGGCCGTGCAGATATTATCCATGCCCATAACGGACGCAGCGCCCTGACCGCCGCCCTGGCCGTTTCCCTCGCCCGGCGCGGGCGGTGTCTCATGACGCAGCACTTTTTGGAGCCGAACCATGCCACCCTGTCCGGTCCTAAAGCGCGGCTGTTTCATCTCGCCCATTGGTGGGTGGTGCGCCAGGCGTATCGGATTCTTGCGATTTCGCAGGCCGTTCGGCAAGGCATGCTCTCGCGCGGCGAGGTTCCCGATTCCAAAATCGTTGTCGTGTCCAACGGCATTACGCGTCCCCCCATTGACGGGCAGAATGATGTGCGCGCCGAACTAAGCATTGCCTCCGATGTTCCTTTGGTCGCGTGTGTTGCGCGTTTGGAGCATGAAAAAGACATCGCTTCGCTGGTGCAGGCGATGGCCGAGGTTGTGCGCGATCTGCCCCACGCGCGGTGCATTATCGCCGGGGATGGGGCGCAGCGGGATGCCTTGCGCGCGCAAATCGCCAGACTGGGGCTGGGCCAGAGTGTTGCTCTGCTGGGCTTTCGGCCCGATGCCGCCGCGGTCATGGCCGCCGCCGACCTGTTTGTGCTGCCTTCCGTCGCCGAGCCGTTCGGCCTGGTTCTTTTGGAAGCCATGGCGGGGGGCAAGGCCGTGATTGCCACCCAGGCGGGCGGGCCGCTGGAAATTGTCGTGCCGGAAGAAACCGGCCTGCTGGTTCCCCCCGCCGCCGCCCATGAATTGGCGCGAGCCATTCTGCGCCTTCTGCGCGACTCGGCCCTGCGTGATGCCATGGGGCGTCAGGGCCAGGCTCGCTACACCGCGCATTTCACGGTCAGCCGCATGGCGCAGCAGACAATGGCTGTTTACCGACAGGCTGCCGGCTGGCCTGAACTTCCGGTTTCTTTTCCCGCGCCTGCGAGTGCGTCATCTTCCGTTTCCGAGTGAGAATACCTTTATCACAATGCCTGTTACATCTTCTCCCGATAAGCCCATGCGCGTCCTGCTGATTTCTCATACTTGCCAGTCCCGGCTGGGCGGTCAGCCCAAAGCCGCGCATTTGGCGCGCATTCCCGGCATGCAATTAAAAGTGCTGGTGCCCGACCGCTGGCGCGAGTACGGACAATGGCGGGGCGCGGATCGTCCCAAAGACGCGGCTTTTGATTATCAGGTCGGACGCGTCCGGCTGCCCTGGGTAGGGCCTGCTCAATGGTACCTGCACTTTTATCCTGAGCTGGCTGGTATCCTGCGCACGTTCAGGCCCGATATTATCGACCTGTGGGAAGAACCCTGGGGGCTGGTCAGCGCGCAGGTGTGTTCCTTGCGCAATCGCCTGCTGCCCCACGCCAAAATTATCGCGGAAACCGAGCAGAACATCAACAAGTTCCTGCCGCCGCCTTTTGAAATGTTTCGCGCCTACACCCTGCGCAATGCCGACTTTGTCGTGGGCCGCAACGCTGCCGCAGTCGAAATCCTGCGCTCCAAAGGCTACAAAGGCCCCCATGCCGTTGTCCCCAATGCCGTGGATGCCGAACTGTTCCGGCCTTTGGATCGGGCTCAGTGCCGGGAAGAACTGGGCTTGACCGGCTTTGTCGCAGGCTATGTAGGCCGATTGGTGGAAGAAAAAGGCTTGATGGATATGGTCAATGCCCTCGAACAGACCCCCGCCGATGTCAACCTGCTGTTTGTGGGCAATGGGCCATACCAGCCCGCATTGGAGCAGCGCATTCAGGAGCGCGGCCTGGCTGCGCGTGTGCGTTTTCTGCCCAGCCGGCCCCTGGAAGAGCTGCCGCAGGTAATGAATGCCCTTGATGCCTTTGTGCTGCCGTCGCACACCACCGCGCGCTGGAAAGAGCAGTTTGGGCGTGTTTTAATTGAAGCGCAGGCGTGCCAAACGCCTGTGATCGGCTCGGATTCGGGCGCAATCCCCGAAGTGATCGGGCAGGCGGGCATGGTTGTCCCGGAAGGCAGCGCCGATGCCCTCGCGCAGGCCCTGATCGCCCTGCGGGACGCGCCGGAGCGGGCCGGGGAACTGGGCCGGATTGGACGACGCCGCGTGGAAGATCACTACACCTGGGCACAGGTGGCGGAGCGCATGCGCAGCATCTATCAGCCGCTGCTGGATGAGCCTCCCGCGCCGCCTCCCTCGGCGGTTTCCCTGTCACGCAAGCTGGTTTTCTAAAAGATGCGGGCTGGTTGTTTCGGCATTGTCCCGGCATTTTCCCCTCGAACCGACGACGGAACAAATCGTTCCGCCGTCGCTCTGCCGCGTGAACGAGCGAGCAATGCTTCGGCAAGCCGTGCAAGACACCGAAGTTTGTCCCGCACGCGCCTGATACCCAGTGTTTCCTGCGGCTTATTTCCCTTTTGGCATCGATCTCGGCAGAGCTTTCGGCAGGTGTTGCCAAGGGCGCTCTTTTTTGCTTGCACTTAAGCGTCAAGTGTGTTAGAATAAAACGTTCCCCGTGCATGGTCTGGCGGACAAGAACAGCAAACCATCATCCCTTCTCACACGCTGTCAGGAGAATGCTCATGTACATCGTTTGCAAGACCCTTCTTTGCCAGGTCGCCACACTCGCCGCACTCAGCCTCGTCGTCCCTGCCGCCCGCGCCCAAAGCGGCAGCTTCGATTTCGACACCGACAGCGTCGGTACCAGCACCACCATCGTCCCGACCAGCCTGCAAACCCCCTTCACCGACACCAGTGGGGGCATCACTGGCACCTTTAGCACGCCCACCGACACCACCCTGGGCGGCTACCATATACAAAACCTGCCGCTCGACCCGCCCGGCATGAGCGGTAACATTCTGGAAACCGGTACCACCAACAACGCGCCGCTCACTGTCGCCTTTGACCACACCCTGAGACAAGGCTCGGTCACCTATTTCAACAGAGGCGTGATATTTACTGTGCAGGAACTGCTCAACGGGGTGGTAGTCGGAACTGTTGCCAGCACCAACCAGTCTGGCACGCTTGCCTTTGACGGCACATCTTTCAACAGCCTGGTACTGGGCAGCGCCGAAACCAGCTTTTTGGCTGACAACTTCAACGTCAGCGCCGCCCCGGAGCCGTCGCAGTTCGCCGCCTTTGCTGTCGGCCTCCTGGGTCTGGGCGCACTGGCAATCAGAGCACGCAAGCGGCGTACCGCCTAGCCCCACGCCTTCACCGCCCGCCTTCACCGCCCGCCTTCTCACACTCCCTTGTGGCACGGCGGGCATTTTTGCGCAGGGCCGCAAAGCCGGGTACAATGGGCGCAACACACGGAAAGGAAGCACCATGACGCTGACGCTCACCCTCACCCCGGAAAAGGAAAGCCGACTGCAAAGACAGGCTGCCCAAGCTGGCCTGCCGCTAGCCGACTACCTGCTGTGGGTCGCAGAGCGCGCGCAGACCCTGCCCGAAGGCGAGCCACCCCCAACGAGTGGACAGACGCTCAGCCCGACAGCGCGCCTGTTCGCCCAATGGGCTGCCGAGGACGCCACGGACGACCCGGAAGAAATCACGCGCCGCCAGCAGGAGGGTGACGCCTTGCTGAGCCTCACCGCCGCGCTAAACACGATTGGCCCGCAGTAACTCAGCAAATATCGCGTACCGGGCGTCGGCGACGAAATCGCCTTGAAGATTGTCGGCGTCACCGGGGACGGCTTTCGCACCAACGAAGTGCTGGTCGCGTCCACCATCAATCCCGCCAGTGTCCACGCCTCCGACACCGACAATGAGACGGTGCAAAAAGCGGCATCAGGAGTCCCTCCTCTTTAGGGGAGGGGAAGCCCGAGCCTCGCGAGGGCGGGGGAGGGACTCTTTCCACCCATAGCCCGAAATCCTTCCCAATCGGGTATAATAACGCCGAAATGTCTGAAACAACCACAAATTTACAATCTCACCTGCGCAACGTCGCCATTATCGCCCACGTCGACCACGGCAAAACGACCCTGGTCGACGGCATGCTCAAGCAGGGCGGCGTGTTCCGCACCAACCAGGTCGTCGCCGACCGGGTCATGGACAAAATGGACCTGGAGCGCGAGCGCGGCATTACCATCGTCTCCAAGCACACCGCACTGACCTTTAACGACATCAAAATCAACGTCGTAGACACGCCCGGCCATGCCGACTTCGGCGGCGAAGTCGAGCGCGTCATGTCGTTGGTCGACGGCGTTCTGCTTCTCATTGATGCCGTCGAAGGGCCGATGCCGCAGACCCGGTTTGTTCTTTCCAAAGCCCTGCAAGCGGGCCACAAAGTCGTCGTCGTCGTCAACAAAATCGACCGGCCCATGGCCCGCTTGGATTATGTCGTCGACCAGACCTTCGACCTGTTCGCCGCACTTGGCGCCAACGAAGAACAGCTTGATTTCCCGGTCGTCTACGCCATCGCCCTGCACGGCGTCGCCACCCTCGACCCCGCCACCCCCGGCACCGACCTGACGCCTCTGTTTGAAACCATTGTCAGCCACATGAACCCCCCGACAGGCGACCCCAACGGCAACCTGCAAATGCTGGCGACCACGCTGGACTACGACGACTACAAAGGCCGGATCGCGATTGGCAAAGTCGTTTCGGGGACATTAAAAACCAACCAGAACATCACGGTCATCAACCGCGAAGGCCAGCCGATCTTCGGCAAACTGGCTCAGGTCTTTATCTACCAAGGCTTGAACCGTGTCGAGACAGACAGCGCCGAAGCCGGAGAAATTGTCGCCATATCCGGGCTTGCCGACATCAACATTGGCGAAACAGTCACATCACGCGAAAACCCTGTCGCTCTGCCCCAGGTACGCATCGACGAGCCGACCCTGCGCATGACCTTTGGCGTCAACACATCGCCGTTTGCCGGACGCGAAGGCCAGTTTAGCACCTCGCGCAAGCTTCGCGAGCGCCTGATGAAAGAGCTGCAAACCAACGTCGCCCTGCGTGTCGAAGATGGCGAGACTGCCGACCAGTTTATGGTCTCAGGACGCGGCGAACTGCACCTCGCCGTTTTGATCGAAACCATGCGGCGCGAAGGCTACGAGCTGCAAGTCAGCCAGCCCGAAGTTATCTTCCACGAAGAAAACGGCAAGACCATGGAGCCTTTGGAAGAAGTGGAAGTGGATGTCGCCGAAGAATACTCCGGTACCGTGATCGAGCAATTAGGCCGCCGCCGGGGCGAGATGCAGGATATGAAACCTTCGGGCGACGGACACATGCAGATGCGCTTTACCGTACCGACACGCGGGCTGCTGGGCTTCCGCAACCAATTTCTCACCGAAACACGCGGCACGGGCGTCCTGAACTCGCTCTTCGCCGGCTTCATCCCCTACGCTGGTGACCTGGGCGTAGAAAAGAACGGCAGCCTCCTCGCTAGTGAAAGCGGCCTGTCCACCAGTTTCGGCCTGATGAATGCCGAAGAGCGTGGCATCCTCTTTATTCCGCACAACGTCGATGTTTATGAAGGCATGATTGTCGGCAAGAACGCCCGCGACACAGATTTGGAAGTTAACATCTGCCGGCAAAAGCACCTTACCAGCATGCGTCAGTCGGTCAAAGAAACATTCACCCGCCTGACCCAGCACACCATCATGTCCCTGGATCAGTGTATTGAATACATTGGCCCGGATGAGCTGGTGGAAGTCACCCCCAAAAACATCCGCATGCGCAAGCGCGAACTCAACGCCGACATGCGCCGCCGCAACTCCAAGTCCAAAGGATAGGGTACATGCAGAAAAGGGCCGGAGGCATTTGCCTCCGGCCCTTTTTTGCGGTACACTTATTGCTATGGAACCCGCACCCGCCAGCAGTACTCGCCCAATGACCCCCGCCGACTGCCGCAAGCAAGCCCTGCTGCAAGGGGGCAGTTGCTTTGCCGCCCTCGTGCTGGTAATCAGCCCGCCGCACTGGACATTCGTTCCTCGGTGGGCAATCACCCTACTATTCTTAGCACTCGCCTTTGTCGGTGGTCGCCCGGTGCTCTACTGGCTCCTACTCAGCTATCACATGGGGCAGACAGTGACATGGCGCATTGGGCCGCGCGGGCAGGCTTGGTGGCAGCGCACCGTCACTTACCCCATCCCGCAAACGTCCGCCAAAGCCGCAGACCAACTGCTGGCGACGCCCTTCTCAATCATTATCACCCTCGCCCTGACAGGGCTGACCGGCGCATGGACATTTGCCGCGCTTGGTCTGCTTGCCGCCACCGCCATAAACCACCGCATAGGCTTGTTCTGTCTCGTGCTGGACGTTCCGCTTGTCGCATACAATGCTTACTGCTGGCGGCGGGTGGTGCAGGATAGGGAACGCTTGCGGCAGGCACGGACGCAGGAAACAACGCCATGATCCGCGTCCTCTTTGTCTGCCTCGGCAACATCTGCCGCTCGCCGATGGCAGAAGCCGTCTTTGCCCACAAAGTCCGCGCGGCGGGCTTGGGCGACGCCATCATCGCCGACAGCGCCGGCACGGGCGACTGGCACATCGGCCACGCCCCGCACATGGGCACGCGGCACATTTTAGAAGTGAACGCCATCGACTACGCGCACCAGGCCCGCCTTGTCACCGCCGCCGACCTGCAAGCCTTTGACTATGTGCTGACGATGGACGACAGCAACTTTGCCAATGTCAAGCGCCTGGCCCAGGGCCGCGCCAAAGTCGTCCCCTTTCTGTCCTACGCGCCGGGCAGCGGCGTCAAGGAAGTACCCGACCCGTATTTAACCGGCAACTTTGGTGAGGTCTACACGCTGGTCAGCGAGGCCGCCGACGGCCTGCTCGCTGCCATCCGCCGCGAGCACAGCCTGTGAGCCTGCTGCCGTCTGCTCTCCATGCCGCCGTCACAGCCGCGCTTGGCCCCATCACCAACGCCCACTCCCTGTCCGGCGGCGACAGCAACAACGCCGCCCTGGTAACGGCGGGCAAGACACCGTGCGTTGTCAAATGGCGCGAACACACACCCGCTGGCTTCTTCGCAATGGAAGCCGATGGCCTGCGCCGCCTGGCCCAAGCAAACACGTTGCGCGTCCCGCAGGTGCTGGCCGCAAGCGATACGCCCGCCTTTCTCGCTTTAGAGTACCTGCCGCCGCAAACGCCAAGCAGCGAGCAAGCCTTCACCCGCCGCTTCGCCGAAGGGCTGGCCTCGTTGCACCATATTCCCTCCCCAAATGGCAAGTACGGCCTGGAGCATGACAACTACTTAGGCTCCCAGCCGCAGCCCAACGGCTGGCTCGGCACATGGCTGGACTTCTACCGCACCCGACGCCTGCTCCCGCAGTGGCACAAAGCGAGGGGCAGGGGGCTTGTCCCGCCGCACCGGGAACGCCTCTTACAGCAAGTCGCTGACCAATTAGACACGCTGCTGGACTATGACGCCCGGCCCGTGCTGATCCACGGTGACTTGTGGAGCGGCAACTTTCTGTCTGTTGTCAATAACACGCCCGTGCTGATTGACCCTGCTGTTTATTATGCCGACCGGGAAGTGGAGCTTGCCTTTATAGAACTGTTTGGGGGCTTCCCGCGCGACTTTGTACAGGTCTACCATCGCGTATTGCCACTGGACAAAGGCTATGCGCGACGCCGCCCGCTGCATCAACTATATCCGCTGCTGGTTCACCTGAACCACTTTGGCGAAACGTACGGGCCAAGCGTTGACCGCGCCTGCACGGACGCTCTCGCCTAAACTGCCCCTAACGCCCCCCCGTAATTCTACCGATACTCTTGGTATCTTACCAGGAGTTACTTTTATGCGCCTTGTCACTCGTTCCGACTTTGACGGCCTGATTTGCGCGGTTCTGCTGAAACAAGTGGAAGCCATCGACAGCATTCAGTTTGTCCACCCGAAAGACTTGCAGGACGGCGCGTTTGCCGTTTTGCCCGATGACATTCTGACCAATGTGCCGTTTGTGCCCGGCTGCGGGTTGTGGTTCGACCACCACGCGACCGAAGTGGAGCGCGTGGTCGGCAAAACCGAATTTCGTGGTGACTGCCGTCTCGCACCCAGCGCCGCCCGCGTGGTGTATGATTACTATGGCGGAGCCGCTACCTTCCCCGGCATTGAGACCATGATGGCCGAAGTGGATAAAGCCGACTCGGCCCAGTTCACGCCCGATGATATTCTGCACCCACAGGGCTGGCCCTTGCTTTCGTTCTTGATGGATGCGCGCACGGGTCTGGGCCGCTTTCGGGATTATCGCATCAGCAACTATCAACTCATGTACGAGCTTATCGATGCCTGCCTGCGCATGAGCATTGACGAGATTTTGCAGTTGCCCGATGTGCAGGAGCGGGTTGTCCGCTACTTTGAGCAGGACACCCTGTTTCGCGCCATGCTTGCCGAGCATACCTGGACAAACGGCAACGTCATCGTCACTGACCTGCGCACCGTAGACCCGATTTATTCCGGCAACCGCTTTCTGGTGTACGCCCTGCACCCCGCCCAGAACATCTCGATCTGGATCGTTAATGGCTTTCAGGGCAAGAATTGCGTGTTCGCCTGCGGGCATAGCATCGTCAACCGCACCGCCCAGGCCGACATCGGGCCGCTGATGCGGGCTGAGGGCGGTGGCGGCCATACTGCCGCAGGCACCTGCCAGGTGCCCCACGATGAGGCTGACATCATCCTCCAGAGCCTTGTGGCCGCCATGCAGGACGCGCCCATCGCAGTCGCCAAAGCCGCTTGATTTTCCTATCGGCAAAGGGCCGGGAGCATCATGCTCCCGGCCCTTTATTGCTTGTAGCTGCACGTCCTTGGCATTGTCACGTATTCGCTATTATGGAAAGTCTGGTGCAACGCTGTGCTAAGTCGCAACTCGCCGCTATAGCTAACGGGTACTTCCACGTATTCGCTGGAACGGTACAGTCTTTGTGCCATGTTCTCGGCCTCTTCTAAAGTGGCGAATACGTAAGTAAGGGTGATTGTTCCACTGGAAAACTTAGGCAACTCGCGGAAATCCAGATGCCCATTACCTTTCGAGACTTGCGCCAAAATACACGCTTCGCGTTCGACATCTTCCGGGGCTTGGTAGTAGACCTCAAACATAAATGACATACAATGTTTCCGATAAACCGTCCGATGCGCGGCTGAACTATGTTTTGCACTTCATTCTGACGGGTGTCAATCTGATTACCCCGCGCCCAGTTTGCCCAGCCAAATGCCGATGGCGAAGACGATGCCGCCGCCCACAATCACCTGCCCGACTGTTTGGGCCAGAGGCGTCTTCATAAAGTGGAAGCGGATATAGGCGATCGCCAGCAGTTCAAATATCACCACGCCGTAAGCTACATGCAGAGCCAGCAGGAGGCTTGTCAGCAAAAACGGCAGCGTGTGCAGCATCCCGCCTAGCGTAGTCGCCATACCCGTGATCACACCCCGCATAACCGGCGCGCCGCGTCCCGTGACTGAGCCGTCGTCCGACAGCGCTTCCGACAGCCCCATGCTGATGCCTGCCCCGACCGAGGCGGCTAGGCCAACAAAGAACGCACTATGCGGGCTATGCGTCAGCCCCGCAGTAGCGAACAACGGAGCCAGTGTGGATACTGAGCCATCCATCAAGCCCAGCAGGGCAGGCTGCACCTTTTGCAGCACGAAATCGTGATTGATGTCCTTTTCTAAAGGAACTGCTGCACCTGCCGTGATTTCGCTGTCTGCCATAGTTGCTGTTTCCTTTGCCAAGAAAATATTTGTTGTTATTAATAACGGTTCTTATTATACTTGCTAAACATGGGGTTGTCAAGCTTGAAACAAACCCGTATTCCTGCTGTTGAAAACTGAGGGGAGAAGATTTATAATAAGCGTACGCCTCTTTATATCATTCTTCCAAAGGAACCCCCCGCCATGAACGCCGAGTCATCCGACCTGTCGCCCGTTTCTCTGCCCCACGATACCCTGCTGCTGCTTGCCCGCGAGCAGGAGTGGGCGGAAGCTTATGCCGCCGACTATCCCGGCTGTGATCTAGGGCAAGTCTATTTGCGCTTTTTGCGCGCGGAGATTGTCGTATTACTGGGTGAAATTTGATTGCGACCTTTGCGTTTGGATGGTGAGCCACGAAAAAGGCCCGAATGCGAACTGCGCATCCGGGCCTTTGTACTTTGTCGTGTTCTACTCGCTGACAGGGTCTTCGCCTTTGACTAAATGACGCTCGGTGTTGAAAAACGTGCCCATGCTGAGAAACGTCGGCGCCCACAGGCCGATAAAGATGCCCGTATCTTTTTTACCCGTCGCGAACATGTAAATCGCCATGATGATGGACACCATGCTAGCTCCATAAATAAGCCCCTGCACATCTTTGTTCATCGTCAATCCTTCTTTCTAATCACATCTTATTTTTCATCGTTAGTTGGCCTATACCCGCCTTGCCGTGCGCGCAAACCGCTCTGTTTGTTGACAGGGTTACAATAGTTTTTCAAGGATGAAGAAAGGGATTAGTGACTTTTCTGGAAGAGCATCAGGGACAAAATAAGACAGCCGAAAGAATTATTCTCCCGGCTGCATTGAGGACTTTCGTCACTCTTTATCGGATGGGTTCTTTTCTTGCTTACCGAATGCATATCCGACGCCACCACTCACAATTGAGGTCAACACAACTGTGGCGTATGTCTTCTGTGCTTCGGTCGCATCCGACTTAAACGCGAAAAGGTAGACACCAAGTGCAAAGAAACCAAGCAATAAGACACTGGCAAGAATGATCTTAATCAGTCCCACCACGTGCTTGTGTGCTTGTTCAGCGAGTTCTTTATTCTCGCGGGCTTCCCTCGCCTTTGGTGTCTCGTACTTGAACGTTGCTTCGGTCAAGCTCTCAAAGCTGACCGAGCCTTCGTTGATGCTATCAAGGCCGCTAGTTGTCTCGACTCTGTCGAGGTCGATAACGTCAGGCTGGTTTACCTGAACTTGTGAGGGTCGTGCGGGTTGGTTCCCGCTTGTTGTATCCGGCATTGTTTTAACTCCATAGGGGGTTTATGCAGTGCCAGGCGTTCCATCAGCCACTAATACTCAAAACCGATGATTTCGGTGGTCAGTTGTTCGCTTCTATCGGCGATCCCGATCTTCTTCCCGCTCTTGTGCGCTTGAACGGCAACATCCATCAAAGCAAGTGATTTTCTCAGCACGTCGCTCTTTGTACCGCGTATGTCACGCGCCAAACCTTGAAGTTTGGCGTAGAGTTCGGGGGAAATATCAAGACTGACGCGAATCTTGGGGACTGCTTCTTCGGCAACCTGCTGGTTTTCGCTGCCATTGTTGACAGTTACGCTAGGCTGGCTTGCTGCATTTGCTTCCCTTCCTGAAAGAACTGCATCCATAACTTTTTCTCCTTTACAGATTCAATTCCATCCTGGTTCGATTAGAAATACCATTGCTATGTTACCATATTCTACACATATTACACACATTATTTGCGTATTTATCTTTGGAAGGCTAGATTTAGGCATGTGCTGTGTTGTGAATAACCACTGTTTTGCCGGGACTGATGCTTGTGGCATTTCTGGGAGTCTGAGTTGCGTGATTGATACATCTCGTGGCATCGGTTGGGCCTTGCCATGCCTGCAAACCGCTCTGTTTGTTGACAAAGCTTCCCCTGCGCGGCTATAATGGCGGGGCGCTTTGTCCCGCTTTGCTTCTTTTCCCTTGCCAATCGCCAACAGCTTTCTTTTGCGGACGCGCATCAAACCAATGGACAGTCACAGTCCCCGCCCCGTTTGTTTCTTTTATGAGCCAGCCTGTGCCACGCGATCCTTTCGCAGCCGGGACAGACGCTCGGCACTCCGTGCCGGATGCTCCGTCCCCGCCGGACACTGCGCCTGCGCTTGCTCCGTCCGTGCCGCCTTCGGGCGCTCCTCGGCGGCGCTCGCGCTGGCTTCTTTTGCTGTCTGTGCTGGGGCCGGGCGTCATCGCCGCCGCTGCGGGCAATGATGCGGGCGGCATTGCCACTTATTCCCAGGCCGGAGCCGCGTACGGCATTTCCCTCTTGTGGAGCATTGTCGTTGTCACCATCGGCCTGATTGTGGTGCAGGAAATGTGCGCGCGCATGGGGGCTGTGACAGGCAAAGGCCTTGCCGCCTTAATCCGCGAAAATTTCGGCGTCAAAATCACCCTGTTCGCCATGATTGTGCTGCTGCTGGCGAACTTCGCGACCACCGTGTCCGAGTTTGCGGGCATTACGGCTGTGGGTGAGCTGTACCTTGGCCCCCATGCCCGCTACGTCATTGTCCCCCTCGCCATCGCCCTCGTCTGGCTGCTGGTTTCGCGCGGCTCCTACCAGAAAGTCGAGCGTATTCTGCTTGTCGCTTCCCTTGTTTTTGTCACTTATATTATCACGGCGCTGAAGATCGGTGTCCCCTGGGGCGCTGTTGCCGACGCGTCGCTGGGCCTGCACATTCGCCAGACCCACTGGACGCCGGCCCTTGTTCTGATGATCGTGCAGCTGATCGGCACGACTATCGCTCCCTACATGCAGTTTTACCAGCAGTCTGCCGTGCGCGACAAAGGCGTGAAGATGAAAGATTACTTTCTGACACGCTGGGACACCATTATCGGCTGCGTCCTATCCAACGTCGTGGCGGGCTTCATCATCATTTTGTGCGCCCAGACCCTGTACGCCCACAACATCCGTATTATCAAAGATGCTGAAGGTGCCGCGCAGGCCCTCGCTCCGCTGGCCGGGCAGTATGCAAAGCTGCTGTTCGCTTTTGGCCTGCTCAATGCCTCGCTGATGGCCGCCGTCATTGTCCCCCTGTCCACGGCCTACGCCGTCACGGAGGCTTTGGGCTGGGAGTCCGGGCTGGGGCGGCGCATCCGCGAGCTGCCCTTGTTTTACGGCACGTACGGCGTTTTGATTTTAGCGGCGGGCGTCTTGATTATGCTGCTGCCCCTGCGCTCCAACCTCATTCAGGTTATTCTTAACGCCCAGATCGTCAACTGCGCCCTGCTTCCTGTCGAACTTGTCTTGATGCTTTTGCTGATTAATCGCCGCCGGGTCATGGGCCAGTACCGCAACAGTGTGGGTTACAACATCGTCGCCTGGGTGACCACCATTGTCGCCGCCGGTTTGTCGCTGTGGTACTTTGTCTTCAAGATTATTCACCCGCAAGGGTAGGGTTGCCTCGGCGTTCTCCTGGTATTCTTTTTCTGTTTCGCTGGCGTTGCACACGCGCAGCCCTCGCATTGCGAGCCTGTACCCGAGGCTTTGTACTCGCCTTGCGAGCCTGTACTGACGACGGAACAAATCGTTCCGTCGTTGGTCTGCTGTGAGAACGCAGGGGGAAAGCCGAAATGACGCCTTCACTCAGCGTACTCTTCCACCGGCGAAAATAACGTGGGGTGGTTCTGTCCGGGTCTGGTAAAATAGAAACATGGCTTACAAAATTCTGGTCGTCGATGACGAGCCGCCGATTGTGCGGCTGATGGAGTTTATCCTGGCGCGGCAGGGGCACGAAATGCTTGTCGCGGTCAACGGGCAGGAGGCGCTGGACAAGGTGCGCGCGCATCAGCCTGACCTGGTTTTGCTGGATATTATGATGCCGCGCATTGACGGCTACGAAGTCGCGCGGACATTGCGGGCAGACCCCGTCACCGCCGACCTGCCCATTATCATGCTGTCGGCCAAAGCGCAGGAAGAAGACATTCAAAAAGGAATGGATGTCGGGGTCAACGAGTATATCACCAAGCCGTTCAGCCCGGATCAATTAGTGAGTGTCGTGAAAGATTATCTGTGCCGTATTCCGGGTAGAACCGGTTAATATCTGTGCGAGGTATCTTATGTCCGAAACTGCTCCTGATGTTGTCCCCGGCGTTGCCTGCCTCCCCACGGCTGTGGTCAATTCTTACTTTCTGGGGGAACCCGGCGGCCCCTGGGTCTTGGTGGATACCGGCATGCCGGGCTATACTCACAAATTCAAAGCCGCCGCCGAGGCTCGCTACGGCCCCCATGCCCGGCCTGAAGCGATCATTCTGACCCACGGGCATTTTGACCATGTTGGATGCCTGCACGCACTCGCTGAAGCCTGGGACGTGCCGGTCTACGCCCACCCTTTGGAAAAGCCGTACCTGATCGGCGAATCCAAGTATCCGCCGTTTGATCCCACCGTGGGCGGCTTTTTTCCCTTTTTGTCGCGCTTCTTCCCCGAAAATGGGATTGACATCAGCGCTCGTTTGAAAGAGCTGCCTGCCGATGGGACAGTCCCCGGCGTGGCTGGCTGGACATGGCATTTCACGCCCGGCCACGCGCCTGGTCATGTCTCCCTGTTCCGTGAAAGCGACCGGACATTGGTGGCGGGAGATGCGTTTATCACGGTCAACATGGACTCGTTTGGGGACACGGTCACGCAAAAGCAGGAAATGGTGCGACCGCCGTCTTATGCCACCTGCGACTGGACTTTGGCGCGGCAGTCGGTGGAGCTGCTGTCCGGTCTCAATCCGTCCGTGGCCGCGACCGGGCATGGCATTCCTATGAGCGAGCCGGGCATTGGGGAGCAATTGCGGGCGTTCGCCGCGCAGTTTCAGCCGCCCGCTCATGGGCGCTATATTCCTGTTCCCGCGCAGACCGACAGCCACGGGATTGTATCCGTGCCGCCGCCCGTACCTGACCTCAGCGGTGTGGCGCTGGCAGTCGGCGCGGCCGTTGTGGGAGCGGGGCTGCTTGCCCGGCGCGGGCGCAGCGACAAGGGGGAGTGAGGAAGAACCGTCACGCGCGCAAAACGCCGTCGGTCATCCAGCAGCGGTCGTACGGGCCGCCTGCCTGCCGGGACAGGGCAAACACGAACACGGCGGTTTTCCCCCTAGCGTCCAGAAGCATGACGGTTTCCTGGGCCTGGTCGTCCGCGATAATCATGGCACCGCGCTGGACGGCCCGAAAGTTCAGCATCGCCTGGTAAACCGGGCTGTGCACCAGCAAAATGAAACGCTCTAACGGGCCGGTGGCGGCCTGGTTCGCAGGGGAAGCGAACCCAAACGCAACGGCAATGCCCGCATCGGGACGGGGCGTGTCGTTTTGCTTCAGCGCCTGCAATTGCAGACCGATCACCTGGGCGGGCGACAAAGTGGGGTTCGGCTGCGAATGCTCGTGCCGTGTTTCATCAAGCGCCATGGGGGTGTTTTTCTAATCCGTCAATGTGACGCCGGTGCCGCCGATAGCTTCTCCTATCCGGTAAGCGCGTTCCCCGGCATCTTGCATCTGGGAGATAACACTCTTTTCATGCTCGGGGGCGACAAGAAGCATGTACCCAATGCCCATGTTGAAAACGCGGAACATTTCTTCCTCGCTGACGTGCCCGGCCTGCTGAATAAGACGAAAAAGGGGTGGCACATCCCATGCGCTTTTGCTGATGCGCACACCGAGACCGGGCGGCAGGATGCGCGGGATGTTGTCCCAAAAGCCGCCGCCGGTGATATGCGCCATGGCATGAATAGGGGAGGGTGTGGACAAGCCGCTGAGCAGGGGCAGAACGGCGGGCGCGTAGCAGCGATGGGGGGCGAGCAGGGCATCGGCCAGTGTTGCACCGCCCAGGGCAGGCTGCGGGGTGTCGAGTGTCAGCCCGGCGTCCTGAAGCAGCGCCTGACGCGCGAGGGAATAACCATTCGTGTGCAGACCGTCCGAAGCCAGGCCAAGGAGCACATCGCCTGCTTTGGCCTGGCTGCCGTCTACGATGCGCGCCCGCTCAACGATGCCGACGATGCACCCGGCCAGGTCATACTCGCCTGCCGCATAAAGCGCAGGCAACTCCGCTGTTTCGCCGCCGATCAGGGCGCAGCCCACCGTGCGGCAGCCTTCGGCAAGCCCTGCGACAATGGCTTCGGCGACTGCGGGTTCCAGTTTCCCAACGCCCAGATAGTCTAAAAAGAACAAGGGACGCGCGCCCTGCACCAAAATATCATTGACGCAGTGCCATACCAGATCACGTCCGATGGTATTGTGACGGCCTGTGGCGAATGCAATCATCACCTTGGTGCCCACGCTGTCAATAGAGGAAACCAGGACAGGGTCTTGGAGAGCGCCCAGTGCGCTCAGGGCAAACATGCCGCCGAAGCTGCCGACATCGGCAAGCACGCCCGGCGTCAGCGTAGTCTTGATATGGGACTTCATGCGCCCTACGGCATCAGTGGCGGCGTCGATGTCCACGCCCGCACGGGCATACGCGCTTTGGTTGTCGTTCATGCCGCCATTATAGCACAGCCAGGGGTACACCATAGCACAGCCAGGGGTACGTCATAGCACAGCCAGGGTTGTGTCGTTTTGAGGCAGGGAAACAAAGCCCGACTGTGCAATACCAAGCTATGAATTCCCACTTTCTTTTCGTATTGGAGCGCCCTCCGGCAAGCTTTCCTGCGCAGGCACACGAATTTTTGGCGCTGGCCCGCATCGTGGAAGCCCATCCCGCACTTGTCCCGCTGCTGGACTTTTGCGCCATCGACCCCGCCCAAATCGCCCTGGCCGTGGGCATGGTGTACGCTTGGGAAGAAGATGGGCAGAACGACCTTGCCGAGATTGACTTCGGGCAGGACGATTGGTTTGAGCCGTCGGCAGGGCTGGCTGTCGTGCAGCGCGGCCTATTGGCCGTTCGCAGTGACCCTGCCAGCATCGCTCAGGCTCTATATGACCCCGGCTTACGCGCCGAAAACGTAACCCTGGACTTGGAAGCTTTAGAGCAGGCACTGCTGACGGCCCAGCAGCAGGAAACACGCTTTCATTTTCTGCAAACACCGTGACTTGTGCGCGAAACAGCGCAGTCCTGGGAACTAATGCGTGTTTGGTTACGCTGTTATCTGCAATGAAGAAAGCTTTTAAACTTTCTTCCATTCGGCCTGCCGCTGATTTGTGCGGCAAAAGGAGAAGAATATGACACGCTCGATCATCCGCGGCGGCGCTGCCGCCCTCGTTCTGGCCCTGGCGTCTGTAATGATGTCACCCGCCGCGCTTGCCCAAAAGCATGACAGCAACACGCTGAGCAAACTGGGCAACGCCATTCAGTACCCGGTTCGCAAAGCGGTGTCAAACACCAGCGTTGATGTTCACCGTGCGGAAGGCCGCAAGTCTGTCGTGCATCGCCGCAACGGCAACAAAACGTACCGGGCCGTAGTGACGCCCAAAGGAAACATCCATCGCATGTACCGTGTCGGCCATCGCCGCCCCAAATAAGCGCGCCTCGCAAAACAACAGTTAATTGCTGCCCGGATGCCGCAAAGCGTCCGGGTTTGTTTTTCGCCGCCCCGCAAGCGCAAGGAACAAGCCGCGCTGCCTTCGTGTTGGTCTTGTAAAGAACATACCAGGCAGCGAGGGAATTATGAAAACTTTGTACACGGCAGTTGCCACGGCGACAGGCGGGCGATCAGGACACGTGGAAAGCTCCGATGGCATTGTGGCTTTTGATCTTGCCGTCCCCATGGAAATGGGCGGGCCTGGAAACACAGGCACCAACCCGGAGCAATTGTTTGCGAGCGGCTATGCGTCCTGCTTCGGCAGCGCGCTGGATTATATCGCCAATCAGCGCAAAATCACGACCGGCAACGTGCGTGTCACCGCCAAAGTCAGCATCGGCCCGAACGATACTATCGGCTTCGGCCTGGCAACTGAGCTGGACATATTCGTGCCCGCTTTGGATCAAACCGATGCGGAAGCTCTGGTCGCTGATGCGTATGCCGTCTGCCCCTATTCCAATGCCACGCGTGGCAACATGGAAGTGACCCTGGTCACGCACGGCGGCGGCCAGGCTCAGGCCGAGTAACATTACTTTTATCTGAGACAAACAACAGCCCCGGACAATCCTGTCCGGGGCTGTTTTGCTCTTGATCGGTTTCAGTCACTGATTTTAGTGCGGGGCGATCTCCTTCGCCGCAGGCTCCGTGATGCTGTTGTGCCCGTTGGACGCTTCATTGCCCATCGAATGGGCAGCCGTGCCGTTGGTGCCGTGAGTATTGGAAATCAATTCGGGACGCCCGATGCCCTGCGCCACGCGTCGGCCATAACCCGGATCGCACTGGGAAAAGTGCCCGACCATGCGCTCCTGAATGTCCGGGTTGCAGTCCGACAGCGCGCTGACGAGGTTGCTGATCAGCTCGTTGCGCTCGGCATCGCTGAACGCCCGAAACTGCGCTCCGGCCTGCTCATAATTATTGGAGCGATCAATCGCTTGCCGAACCAAATTGCCCTCTACAAAAGGCGTATGGTCTTGGCCGATTTTAGGGGCTTCCTGGAGGCCGCCCCGGCTGCTCGGCTCGTAATTGATATGTGGGTTTTCGCCGCCGTTGTCCACATAAAACGCCATCTGGCCGTCGCGCTGGTTGGTCGCCACGTGCTTCTTGGGTGCATTAATGGGCAATTGCAAATAATTGGTACCTACCCGGTGACGCTGCGTATCCGAATACGAGAACGTCCGGCCTTGCAGCATTTTGTCATCCGAGAAGTCTAACCCGTCCACCAAGACACCTGTGCCGAAGGCGACCTGTTCCACTTCCGCGAAGTAGTTTTGGGGGTTGCGGTCCAGCGTCATGCGGCCTACGGCGCGCATGGGGAACTGATCCGTCGGCCAAATCTTGGTGTCATCCAGAGGATCGAAATCTAACTCCGGGTGCTCGCCGTCAGTCATGGTCTGGATCTGCATTTCCCACTGCGGATAATCACCGTGCTCAATCGCCTCATAAAGATCCTGCGTCGCATGGTTGAAATTGGTGGACTGGATTTCGTTCGCCTCGGCCTGCGTTAAGTTCTTGACGCCTGCCTTGGGCACCCAGTGGTATTTGACCAGCGTACCCACGCCGTCGCTGTTGACCCACTTGTAGGTATTGACGCCGGACCCTTCCATTTGACGGTAATTCGCCGGGATGCCCCATGGGCTAAACAGCAATGTCACCATATGCATCGACTCGGGGGTCAGGCTGACAAAGTCAAACTGACGATTGGGGTCCTGACGATTAGTAACCGGGTCGGGCTTGAAGGAATGCACGAGATCGGGGAATTTGACGGCGTCGCGAATAAAGAACACCTTGAGGTTGTTGCCGACCAGATCCCAGTTGCCGTCTGAGGTGTAGAACTTCACCGCGAAGCCGCGCGGGTCGCGCAGGGTTTCGGGCGAGTGGCCGCCATGGATCACGCTGGAGAAACGCACGAAGACCGGTGTCCGCGTGCCTTTTGTTTGAAACAATTTGGCGCGGGTGTAGCGCGAAACTGGCTCGTCGCCAATTGTCCCATACGTCTCAAAGTAGCCGTGTGCGCCCGCCCCGCGCGCATGCACGACACGCTCCGGGATACGCTCGCGGTCGAAGTGGCTGATCTTTTCCAGCAGCGGATAGTTTTCCAATGTCGTGGGGCCGCGACTGCCTACCGTGCGCGAGTTCTGGTTGTCATAAACAGGATGTCCCTGCCGCGTGGTCAGGGTGTCCTGATTGGCTGTTTCGAGGGGAACAGGGTTCTGGTTTTCGTTGTCCATGGGTATTCCTTTGCTTGAAAGATTGTTTTGGCGTTTAGCTTTCGTCTGTCGAGTGTGTGCACGAGCATGCTGAGGGATCGAACAAATGGCAATCCTGATGTCGTGTTTAGCATACTTCGTTCCATCAGGATTGTCAAGACTGGGGCCGGCAAACCTGCAAGGGGCGGGTTTGAGGTTGACAAGGCGCTTTGCCGTGCTGTACACTTGCAGCCGGCAGGCGCTTTTTCTCTTGGTCTGTCTCTGACTTGCCGAAGGAGCTGTTGATGCCGCAGATCGTCCAGGTCATAGGCGCGTTGCTGATTTTAACCGCATATCTGCTGTCCCAAACCGGACGCTTGGCCCAAAACTCGCCTGTTTATTTGCTGCTCAACTTGGCCGGCTCGCTGCTGCTGGCTGTTTTGGCGGCGCTGGGGCGTCAGTGGGGGTTTCTGCTTCTGGAAGGGGTCTGGGCCATTGTGTCCCTGGTCAGCCTCATCGCAAGCCTGCGCGGCGGGAAAAACAAACGCTGATTTGCGCGCCACTTGTGCGTTAAAGAACCATTCAACAAAGCTTCGCCAAAGGCAGCACCCACACGATGACCCTTGACACAAGCAGCGCGCCGCCCCTTCGTCCCGGCTGGAAACGCTTTGCGTCCCACTTTGCCCGCTCGGGGGCGCGGCGCTTTCTGGTCTTGTTTTCCCTGTGCTTTCTCGCTCTGCTCGGCGGGGCTGTGAGTGTCACTTATTTTGGCGCGCAGACATTCCGCTGGCAGGCATTCGCCGTCCAGGTCAGCATTCGGCCTGCCTGGCGCGGCCAGACCCGCCTTGTGTTTACGCCACTGGGAGAGATACGCGCCCAAACGCACCATGCCCCTTTGCTGCTTCAAGTCCGCTTGGAGCAAGTCGATTTGGAACAGGCGCACACTCTTATCGTGCATCGGCAAGCGCCTGCCGCGCTGGAGCGGGACTTTCGCGAATGGGCGCGCGTGCGCCTGACCCTCTTTGCCCGCCACGAAATAATCTGCGGGGCGCTGGGCGGGCTGCTGGCCCCGCTGCTGCTGCGCGCGCGCCGCGTGCGGGAATGGATTGGGGCCGGGCTGATTGGCGGCGGGTCGGTGGCCGCCGTGCTGTTTTTGTCGCTGCACACGTTTGATCGCCGCGCGTTCGACAATCTCACGTATGTCGGGTCTTTGCGTCAGGCAGGAACCGTGATTGGGCTGGCACGGACAGCGTTCGGCAGCGCCCAGGTTTTGAGTGACCGTCTGCGACTGGTCGCGGCCAATGTGAACACGCTGTACGGGCGCATCAATGCCATGTCGGGGGCGGATGACGCCGCGCCGAGCGTGCGCATTCTGCACATCTCCGACATTCACAACAATCCCGCCGCTGTCGGCTTCGTGCAGGAGCTTGCGGCCCGGTTTGGTGTCAATGCCGTTATCGACACGGGCGACTTGACAGACTTCGGCACGCCCGTAGAAGCCCGGCTGACGCAAGGGCTAGGACGGCTGCGTGTCCCTCACGTGTTTGTCGCAGGCAACCACGACTCGCAGGCCACCCTGCGCGCATTGTCCCAAAGCCGCAATACCATCATCTTGAACGGCCAGCCTGTCCAAGTGGCCGGCCTGACCGTACTCGGCCTCCCTGACCCCAGTTCGGCCCGCGCGGGCCTGGGCAGCGTGGACACATCGCCTGCCGCTATTTCGGCAGCGGGCGCGCAGCTTGCCGCCGATGTCCAGACTTTGCCCCATCCCCCCGACATCGTGTGCGTCCACAACCCCATCCAGGCGAATGACGTTCTGGGCAAAGTGCCCCTGGTTCTGTGCGGCCACCTGCACCGCCCGTATGTGACCCGCAGCGGCGTTTCCGTGATCTGCAACGCGGGGACAACCGGCGGCGCGGGTTTGCGCTACTTTGACCGCACCGAAGGCGTACCGTTGTCCGCCGCCGTTCTCACGTTCACGCGCGCGCCGCACCCATGCCTGTTGTTCATCGACATGGTCGTTTTGAACGGCTCGCTCAGCGAATATTCCATCACCCGCAGCACCTTCGCCGAGCCGGACCTCCGGCCCGCGCCTGCCCCTCATCTTCCCCCGGTTTTGCCGTGACGCATGCCAAAATCGCCCTTTCTCTTCTAGGAAAAAGCGAAACGCAGCGAGAAAAACCAGGGAATAAGGGGGAGCAGTTGGTTCCGGGGCAGGGATTCGAACCCCGATAAGCAGCTCCAAAAACTGCGGTCCTGCCATTGAACGACCCCGGAACAAGTGGCGATTTATTATAGCCCGCCCCCGGTTTCTTTGTCAAGGACACGCGCTGCCCACCTATGCTTGTGCGCGGCTTTGTTTTGTTGTCTCCGTGCTGTCTGCGCATTCTTCAAGTGGAGCACCGGCTTTCCCAGCGCATACCAACGACGGAACAAATTGTTCCGCCGCTGCTCATGGCTTGGCAAGAAAGGGCAACACCGGGGAGACGGGTGGGAGATGCGGCGTGCGAAGGCAAGTGCCGGGGGTGTAAAACCCCTGTCAAGTGAGAAGCCCGGCCCTCGCGGGCGTCAGAGTTTGGTATCCAAGTCTTTCTGATGTCGGGCAGGACATGGCTTCATCTTTGCCCGCTGTTTTACACCCCCGGCGCATCTGTCTTGCGCTTTTTCGCCTTGACAGTCGCCGAGCGAGTCGGCTACAATTAAAGGCGTTTTAAGCTGCGCCGCCATATCTTTGTATGAACACAAACGACAACACACATGAGCCTTGCTTCTCACGCTTTTGTTATGTCCGATATTGGAAGAGACCCGGTTTTTGCGGAGCGGCTGGCAGGCGAAGGTCTGACATTGCCCATCTACCCAGAGAATGGAAGGTTTCCAACATATCTGGAGGTGTTGGCTCTGGTCACCGGCATTGACGGCTATACAGTGCCGGATGCCTCTGAAGTGGATGCCGAGCACGACTACAGCATCATCGTGGAGGATGCGGCCCGCTCTACCGGCATCTTGCTGGAAGTGCATGGCTCCGTAGTGGAAGACGATGGTGCGAAGCGGCGCTTTTGGGAGCGCAAGCCGGGCAGCCCACGCGAGTTTTGCTTCGATAAAGGCGACCATGATATGATTTGCGTCATCGCGCGGCGGCTTTCTCAAGTCTGCGGCCCGCTGCTTTTGTGCAATGATCTTGGTTACTGCACGGGAGTCGAGGCTGGGTCGGATTGCGCGGAGTGGACGCTGATTGGGCAGCAGGGCGCGAATCGCTCCCCGAATGGTTGACCGTGTAAGCGTCACAACTCCGCTGTCAGTAACCGTTAATCTGCGTTGTTCGCGCCCTGCATTGCAGTCGAGCACGGCTGAATTTCTCCGTTTTATCCTGTATCAAGTATTTTTATGAGCATTCTGACAGTTTCCAATGTTGCCAAAAGCTTCGGCTCGGATCAGCTTTTCAGCAACGTCACGTTTAAAATAGAGGCGGGCCAGAAGATGGGGCTGGTCGGGCGCAACGGCTGCGGGAAAACCACATTGCTGCGTATCCTCTTGGGCCAGGAAGCGTCCGATGCCAGCCCTGTGTCCGGGGCGGACGGCACCAAGATGGTGCTGGGCAAAGCCGCGCTTGCGCAAGGGCGGCGGCTGGGCTACCTGCGGCAGGAAGCGCCCGTCCATCCCGAACACACCATCATGGAGGAAATCCAGACCGTTTTTGCCCCCATCCGCGCCTTGGAAGCCGAGATTGCGGCTTTGGAACAGGCGATGACGGACGCCACCGATGACACTGCGCTGGAAGCGGCCATGAACGAGTATGCCCGCGTGCGGGATGCGTTCGACGCACTGGGCGGCTACCATTACGCCGATGATCTAGACCTGGTTTTGCAGAAGCTGGGCTTTCGTCCCGCCGACATGGACAAATTGGTGGGGGCGTGTTCCGGGGGCGAGCAGACACGGCTGGCTCTCGCGAAGATCGTGCTGTCCCGGCCCGACCTGCTTGTGCTGGACGAACCCACCAACCACCTGGACATTGCCGCCACCGAGTGGCTGGAAGGGTTTCTGCGCGCTTATGAGGGCGCGGTGCTTCTCGTCTCCCACGACCGCTACTTTTTAGATGCTGTCGCAGACACGATTGCCGACTTGGAAAACGAGCGGTTGACCTTGTACAAAGGCAACTACTCGCACTACCATCGGCAAAAAGAAGAACAGCTTATCCGTCAGCAGGCCCAGTTTGACCAGCAGCAGGCGGAAATCAACCGCTTGGAAGCTGTCATCAAGCGCAACATGGGAGCCGACTCGATTGCCAGCGCCATGCGGCATAAGATGCAGGGCCGCATTGAAAAAATGGACAAAGTGGACCGCCCGCGCACGGACACATCGGCGGTGGTCGCCCGGTTTGATGCCGATGGGGCGGGGCGGATCGGACGCGACGTGGTGCGCATGGAGGGCTTGGGAAAAAGCTATAACGACAGGGTTCTGTTTGCAGACCTCACGTGCCTCATCGAGCGCGGCGAGCGGGTGGGCGTTGTCGGGCCGAACGGGGCGGGCAAGACAACCCTGGTCAAGATACTCTTGGGCACGGAGCAGCCGACGCGCGGGGCGCTGACCTTGGGGCACAACGTCCGTTTGGCGTACTTTTCTCAGCATGCGGCAGACAGCTTGTCCCCGGAGCATTCGGTTTTGGAAGCCATTCAGGACATGGCGGACATGACCGAAACCGAAGCGCGCAGCTATTTGGCCCGCTTTTTGTTCACGGGCGACGATGTGTTCAAATCGGTCGGCATGCTGTCTGGGGGCGAAAAAAACAAACTGGCCCTCGCCCGCATGATCCTATCCCCATGCAATTTATTAATTTTGGACGAACCCACCAACCACCTGGATATTGCGTCATGCGAAGCCCTAACCGGCATGCTGTCGCAATACGCGGGCACCTTGATGCTGGTCTCGCACGACCGTTATCTGCTCAATGCGACCACGACCAAGACCCTGGCGCTGCCCGGCGCAATGGGCGGCGAAGCAGGCTTGTTTGAGGGCAATTACGCCGCATGGCGAGACAGCACGCGCGAGGTTGCGCCCGCGCGTCCTGCCCGTGCCGAAAAATCTGCATCATCCGCGCCCAAACCCAATGGTGCGGCGCGTGCGACAGCCACTGCTCCGCCGTCGCCGGCTTTAAACGCGCGCGAACTCAGCAAAGCCCGCGTGAAAGCGCGCGAGCTGGTGCTGACCACGGAAGCCTCGGTCAATGCTCTGGAAACCCGCATCGCCGGGGCCGAGGCACGGCTGGCAAAGCCGTCCGGGTCGGTCAGCGAGATGGTGGCTTTGGCCGCCGAGCACACGCGCTTGCAGGACGACCTGATGGCCGCCCTCGCTGCCTGGGAGCAGGCCGTGTCCGACCAGGAAACGCTGGGCCAATAAATTAGGCTTCGCGCACGCAAACCTCCAGCCCGGCCCAGCGTTCGCGCAGCAGGCCCGCGAGGGCGCGCAAGCCCCACTGCTCGCAGCGCCGATGCCCGACGGCTGCAATGCTGATCCCCGTTTCTTCCACAGCGGGACGCGCAACAGTGCGCTCCTGACCAGTCACATATGCCTGCGCCCCGCGCGCGGCGGCTTCGCGGACAACAGCATCGGTCATGGCGTTGACGACGGCGACGGTCGTGATGGTGTCTGCCGTGCCTGCATGGGCACAATCCAATCCCCCAAAGATGTCTTCTAACGTCAAGCGCAGAGTGTCAAATGGGGCAGGGAAGATATGCCCCAGCATCCCCAAGGGGCGTCCGTCCTTGCTGCCGAACGGCTCCCAGTGGGTGAAACCCAGCACAAGGGCCAGCCGTGGGTTGACGCCGAGTGTGAGATGGCCGTCAAATGGGGCGTGCGACATCAAAATACCAATGTCCGGCGGCATGGATTGGCTGTCAATCTTCCAGGGACGGTGCAGAAACACGGCATCCAAACCCTGCGCCTGCGCCCACGTCCACACATCAAAGTTCGCTTCCAAAGCCAGGCCCAGGCGGGCGACCGGACGCAATGAATGCCGGTACAGGGTATCCTCACGAGGGGAGTACGTGTTTGCTTCCAGAACCGTGTCCAGGAACGCGGCGAGAGCGAGCAGATCAGGCATAGAGTGTCATACCCGGAATGGGAGATAAAGAACAGGAACAATGGAATGCTGAACGGAGAAAATGTCACCTTGCGCGCCCTCACGCGCGAAGATATGCAGGTGTTGTGGCGATGGAGCAACGATGTGGAATATGAACTGCTGTCCGGCGGTGACCCACCGCGCCCGCAGACCCTGCACTCGTGGGGAAAGTGGTATGACGACCGGATTGCTCCTAGTTACGGGACGACCCAAATAGACTTTGCCATTGACCATGACAGTACGATGATCGGCACATGCGGCTTATTTGACATTGACTCGGTCACCCAAACAAGTCAATTGGGGATCGGCATCGGCGAGCGCGAACACTGGAACAAAGGCTACGGGCGAGAAGCCATTGGCCTGCTGCTGGACTATGCATTCCGGCTGCGCGGCCTGCGACGCATATGGCTGAAGACATCAAGCAACAACGAGCGCGCGCTGCGCTGTTACCGTGCCTGCGGCTTTCAGGAAGAAGGCCTTCTGCGCGCCCACCTTTGGAGCAACGGAGAGTATGTGGACAGCATCATCATGGGCTTATTGAAATCCGAATGGGACAGGCGCGCATGACCCAAGACCCTGCCGCGCATGAGCCACAAACTCCAATGCCCGACAACCATGCGCCCTTGCGCGGCACGGTCTTTCGGGTCAACAGCGGCAACTACCATGTGCTCACCGGGCGCGGCGAGTTTGTCTGCCGACTGCGCGGCAACTTGAAAAAAGAACTGGTCTACAGCACGTCCGGCAGCCGCCCGCGCCGGGTGCAGGATGCCCGCAAGCGCCGCACGACTGACCCCATCGCGGTTGGCGACCATGTGCTGATTGACACGCGCCTGGGCATGATTGAAGAGATACTCCCGCGCCACTCAGCCCTGTCGCGCGAGTCGCCGTCGGCACGGGGGCAGCACACGCTGGTGGCGAACCTGGACTGTTTGTATGTCGTGACGGCGGCGCGGCACCCCTGGCCTGACCTGTCATTGCTGGATAAGTTTCTGGTCATTGCCGAAGCCGCGGAAATAGAAGCGGGCATTGTTGTCAATAAAATGGACCTGCTGGCGGGTGACGAAGACGAGACGCGCGCGGCAATGGCGGTCTACGAGCGCATCGGCTACAAAGTCTTGTATTTGAGCGCGAAGCAGGCCGAGGGCGTGGATGCATTGCGCGCGGCCCTGGCGGGTAAAATCTCCGCCTTCGCGGGGGCATCCGGCGTGGGCAAAAGCAGCCTGCTCAATGCCCTGGAGCCGGGCCTCAGCCTGCGTACCGGGGCAGTCAGCGCGATTACGTTCCAGGGACGGCACACGACCACGAGCGCGGAACTGTTTCCCCTGCCGGGCTTGGGGGAAACATGGCTTGCCGACACGCCGGGCCTGCGCCAGGTGGACTTCTGGGAAGTGGATAAGGACGACTTGGCGTTTTGCTTTCCAGAGTTTGCGCCGTGCCTCGGCGAGTGCAAGTTCGCCAACTGCCGCCATCATGGGGAGCTGGGCTGCGCTGTCCGCGCCGCCGTGGAAGCAGGCGAGATTGACGCGCGCCGCTATCAAAGTTATTTGCAGATGACGGAGCAGGAATAAGCACATAGGGGGGAGAACAAGCAGTCGGCTGTTTCTCAAGAAGGAGGCAGCCTGGCGTGCGAACCCCAAGCGATGGCAGTTTACGCTTGAGGTTCGCGCAGGGCGTCAGATGGAAGAGGAGAGCAACTTATGATGACTGCGCCATTTCGCACTCAGCCGACTGCCTCCGCCCCATCTGAAACCGACGTTGCACCCGCCTCTAGGGGCGGGTGAGGATTGAAAGCGGGTCATCCAGGCGGTCAGGCAGGCGGGCCAGTGTTGCACCCGCCTCTAGGGGCGGGTGAGGATTGAAACATCAATTGGTTTGGCGGTTAGTACGTCTGGCAAAATGTTGCACCCGCCTCTAGGGGCGGGTGAGGATTGAAACACGACGGGCAATGTGCCGCTAGCCATCAGGCGATGTTGCGTTGCACCCGCCTCTAGGGGCGGGTGAGGATTGAAACGCTTTGCAGGCGGGGGCGCGTGATCTGCTGCATGTTGCACGTTGCACCCGCCTCTAGGGGCGGGTGAGGATTGAAACCTTCGCCAAACCTGCCAATCAAACCGAAGTCGTATCTGCCTTGTTGCACCCGCCTCTAGGGGCGGGTGAGGATTGAAACAACCAAAAGGAACAAAACCATGACACAAGCCAACGCGCAGTTCGCCGCGCTTTCCGCGCAGGAGATTCAAGCTATTGAAAGCCTGTACCGGGCGTTCAACGACAAGAACCCTGATTTGCTGGACGAGATTCTGACGCCGGACTGGAAAGACATCCCACTAGCGCCGGGACAGGTGGACGGTCCGCAAGGCATCAAAGACCAGTTTCCAATGCTCTTTTCGGCGTTTCCTGACCTCAAGATCGTCATTCACGAGATTGTCGGCGCTTCCGGCCATGCTGGCGTTCGGGCCAGCATCACCGGGACACATTTAGGCGAGATTTTCGGGGTTGCTCCAACCGGCCAATTTGTTGATGTTCCGATCCACGAGTTCCATCACCTTAAAGAAGGACGGATCACCCAGACCTGGCACCTGGAAGACTGGTTCGGAATGCTGAACCGGGTCGGCGCATGGCCTCCGGCACCCGCAGGCAAGTAGTGTCCCCACAAGTTGCACCCGCCTTTAGGGGCGGGTGAGGATTGAAACACAAAAAGCCCCTGTCTATGAAAGAACAACCGTCTTTCATAGACAGGGGCTTTGCACGTCAGCCGTTTAATCCACCGGGTCTTGGGCCTCTTCGTGCTCTGCGGCGGGAGTGCCGGGCGGCAGGGTCGTGCGCGGGCCGCGGTCGGTGCCGCCGTAGGCCAGGGCTTCCGGGGGGATTTGTTTGTGCAGCACGCGCCGCCCCAGCCAGTTGGTGAAGTTGTCGTAGAGCAGATAAGCGCACGGCACGACAATCAAGGTCAGCAGGAGCGAAAGCGAGATGCCGCCGATGGTGACCACGCCCAGCGACTGCCGGAAGCCCGCGCCGCGTCCCAGGGCCAGCGCAGTCGGCAGGGATGACACAATGACCGTAAACGTGGTCATCATAATCGGGCGCAAACGAACAGGCCCGGCTTCCAATAGGGCATCCACGCGCTTGTAGCCGCGCGAGCGCAGGGTGTTGGTATAGTCTACCAAAAGAATGGCGTTCTTGTTGACGATGGCATTGAGCAGCACAAAGCCGATCATGGCAATCAAACTCAGCGGCTCATGCGCGATATACAGGGCAATCATGCCGCCCGCCCATGCCTGCGGCAGCGACAGCATAATCGACAGCGGGTACAGCATGTTGTTGAACAAAGATGCCATCAGCATGTAAGTCAGCACAATGCCCAGCAGAAACGCCGTCAGCAGGTAGCCGCCTTCGCGCGAAATGCTCTTGGATTCGCCGCCGAACGAGTAAGTCACCTGGCCTAAATTGAGCTTTTGCAGCTTGGCGTTCAGCGCCTGCGAGGCGTTGCCGGGCTGGAAGCCGGGCTGCAAGTAGGCGGTGACGGCAATTTTGCGCTGCCGGTCCAGGCGGTCAATCTTGACTGGCCCGGAGCCGACGGAAACATCTGCCACATCGCCCAGATGGATAGGCGTGCCGTTTTGATAGCCGACAATCACGTTGGAAACAACCTGGGGGTTGCTGCGGTCGGCGTCGGCAAGCTGCACGCGGATGTTGTACTGCTGGCCGTCCACGGGGTCGCGGTACTTGGACGTGATGTTGCCCGCGACCGAGTCAGCCAGGGTGCTGGCGACCTGCTGCAAGCTAAGGCCATATTCCGGGGCCTTGACGCGGTCAAGGCGCACCTGCACTTCCGGCTGGGCATTCTTGTAGGACACGTCTATATTGTAAGCGCCCGGCGTCTGCGAGACCAACTGCTTGACCTGCTGTGTGGCCGCCAAAAGCTGGCCGAAGTCCGGGCCGGTCAGGTCCACTTCCAGCGGCGGCGCGCCTCCGCCGAAGCCGCTGACGTTGGCAGGCAGGATACGCGCGCCGGGGATGTTCTGGGTCAGCTTCTTGACTTGCAGGGCAACATCCACATCGGACCGGTTGCGCAGGTGCTGGTGCTTCCAGAACATAACTGAGTCCAGGACGCTTTTGCGGTCGTACAAAGTCAGGTCAACGTGGGCATACTGGGTGCCGGTCGCGTTCTGCCCCGGCCCGGCATCGCCGATGGTCGTGGAGATAAACTTGGTGTCACCCTTCAGCTGCGCGTTGCCCTGAATGATACTCTCAATGCGATCCGTGATGCGTTTGGTATAGTCCAGGGATTTGCCGGGCGGGCCCTGCACCTGCACAGACACCTGGTTCTGGTCTTGCTCGGGCGAAAAGCGGAAGCCCAGCTTGCTGCCGATCAGCACAAACACCAAGATGACAATGAGGTTGCCCACGCCCACGACAATCCACGGGTGGCGCAGAGCACCGCCCAGCATGCGCTGATACCAATGCTCCACGCGCGAAAAGCCCCGGTCAAACGCCCCGGCAAAGCCGGTCGTATACTCTGTCTTTTCCCCCTTTTTGTACCAGCGCGCGGCCAGCATCGGGGTCAGCGTGAACGAGATAAACAAAGAGAAAAGAGTCGCCACGGCCACGGTGATGCCGAACGACCGGAAGAACTCGCCGATGACGCCGCCCATGAACGCAATCGGCAGAAAGACCACAATGTCCACGGCTGTTAATGTAAACGCCGCGTAGCCAATTTCCGAGCGTCCGTTGATGGCGGCGACAACAGGCTCTTCGCCCATCGCCAGGTGCCGGTTGATGTTTTCCAGCACGACAATGGAGTCGTCCACCAGGATGCCGACAGCCAGCGACAAACCGAGCAAAGACAACGTGTTCAGCGTAAAGCCGAACGCATACAGCGGCATAAACGTCGCGATCATGGATGTGGGAATGGCAATCGCCACAATGATCGTGCCGCGCACGTTGTGCAGGAAGATAAAGACGACCAGAACGGCAAGCAGGGCGCCAATGAACAAAGACGCCACGACATCGTTGAGATTGTTGGTCACGTCCTGAGACTGATCCTCTGACGTGATAAAGTGAATGTCGGGGGGCAGGATTTTGCCAAGCCCCGCCAACTGCTTTTTCACGCTGGCAACGGCGGCCAATGTGTTGCCGTCCGTGGTTTTCAGGATGTCAATGCCGACGGCTTCCTGGCCGTTGAGGTAAGCGTCCTGGGTCTTTTCCGACCCTGTATCCTGCACATTGGCGATGTCGCCCAAGGCAATGGTCTGGGTGGTGCCATTGCCTGAGCTAATAGCCGTACCGGAAACGCCGCCGCCCGCCCCAGTTGTCGCGCCCGCTGCCCCTGTTCCAACAAAGGTCAGACGCAGGTTCCTGATTTCATTGACATTGGCAAACTCGCCCACCAATCGGACATTGTAGTAGCTGTTGCCCTTCTGGATAAAGCCGCTGGAAACGTTGACATTGGCATTATTGATAGCCTGCGCAAGCTGCGAAATAGTGATGCCATAGGCTGCCAGCCGGTCGGCGGGCACGGAAACCTGGATTTCGCGCTGAGCGGCCTGAGCGACATTGACCGATCCGACATCGGTAGCCTGTTCCAGGGCAGGCTGCACGATATTGGTCGCGATGGATTGTAGCTCACGCAGGGGACGCTTGGTGCTTTCCATGCCCATGTGCATGATCGGCTGGCCGCTCGTGTCGGCTTTGATGACGGCGGGAGCGTCGGAGTCAAGGGGCAGCGCCTTGCGGATGGCATCCACCTTTTGGATCACATCCGAGGATGCCGAGTCGATATTGGTGCCAAAGTAAAACTGAATGGAAACAATGGATACGCCAAGCTCGGAGTAAGAGTCGATCTCTTGGACGCCGCTGACGCCGCTGATGGCGTCTTCAATGGGTTTGGTAATCAGGGTTTCCATCTGCTGCGGGTTGGTGCCCGCATAGGTAGTACGCACAGTCACGCGAGGAAAGTCCACTTTGGGATTTAGCTCGGCGGGCAGCTTAAAGTACGAAATGATGCCCAGGACAAGAAACGCTGCCACGAACATCAAAATCACAACAGGGCGGGCAATGGCAAGGCGGGTTAACCCCATAATGTCCTCACTTCTAACAGAAACATAGTTATTTGACTGAGTGCTGCTGCGTACCGGGGGTTATACCCCGGCGTGTAAGCGACCTAAAGCGCGGCATCAGCCGCCTGGGTGTTTTGCCCCGCACCGGGCGCGCCGACAACTTTGACTTTGTCGCCGGGGTTGATTAAGTTCTGCCCCGTCGTAATCATCTGCTCGCCCGGCTTCAATCCACTGGTAATCTCGGCCTGGCTGGGCGTAATTAACCCTACCGTCACAGGCTTTGCCACCGCCTTGCTGCCCGGCCCGACAATAAAAACCTGCTGCGGCGGCAGCGTCGTTCCGCCGGTCGCCGTACCCGAGCTGCTGGTGTTAACCTGGAACTGCCCGGCATCCTGGACGGCGACCAAGGCGCCCATAGGCACGACCACGACATTGCGCTTGACCTGGGTGACTAAATTGCCGCGTGCGAACATGCCGGGCCGCAGCTCCTGGCGTGGGTTGTCGATAGCGACCCGCAGGGCAAAGACGCGGCTATTTGCGCTGGCGGCGGGATATACGGCGACCACTTTGCCCATGTATGTCTTGCCCGGCAGCGCATCCGCCTGGACTTGGACTGTGTTGCCTACCGAAGTTTGTGCAAAGTCAGTCTCGGAAATAGTGGGCGCGTAGTAGACGGTGCGGACATTGACAATGCGCATCACCGTCGTGGTCGGCGTGGCAATCTGGCCGGGTTCTGTTTGCCGGGCGGCGACGATGCCGTCAATGGGAGAGACGATGGACGCGTACTGCACTTGCTGCTGGTCAAAATGCACCTGGGCCTGGGCCTGCGCAACCGCAGCTTGGGCCGCCTGGATTTGCTGCTTGCGTACCAGCACTTGCTGCTCATTAGACACTTGATTGGCGAGGTTGGCCTGCTGCTCGCGCACTTGCTCCAGCGCGTACGAGATGTCTTGTGGGTAGCTGCCTGCCTGTGTGAGGGACAGGGCTGCTTTGGCGTTGTTGTAGGTTTGCAGGTTGACAGTATAGGTAGTCTGGGCCGTGTCCAGGTCGGCGCGGGCGATTGCGCCCTGCGCGAACAGCGACTGGTTGCGCTTGAGCGTCGTGGTGGCGTTGTCTAAGTTGGCTTTGGCCTGATCCACACTCGCCTGGCCTTGCAGCACTTGCTGGGGACGACTGCCTTGCTTGACTTTGCTGTAGTTGTACTGGGCGGCGGCGACCTGGGCACGGGCGGTGAGGATGTTTTGCTTTGCTTGGGCGATTTGAATTTGGTAATTGGTTTGTGCCTGAGCGAGCTGTGCCTGCGTATTCTGCACATTGGCCTGCGCTTGCCGAACGGTGGACTGCAAGTCTGTCGTATCTTGCTGCACTAAAAGCTGCCCGGCACGGACACGGTCACCTTCGCGGACGGTCACGGCTGTCACACGGGCGGACACGCGGGCGGCCAGGGATACGTCCTGCAAGGCGGCAATGCTTCCTGTGACGGCGACGCGGCGGGTGATAGTGCCCAGCTGCACGGAGGCGGTCTGAACGGGGACCACGGCCGGGCCGGAGCGTTTGCCTTTGGTCTGGGCATCGCCGCCTTTTTTGCCGCAGCCGGTGAGTGTCAGCACACCGGGGAGTGACAAAGTCAGGGTAACGAAGAGGACGGCGTTTCTTAAAAGATGGGCTTTTTGCTTGTTTGAGTTCATAGTTATCGTCCGCCTTCCGCGCGCAAAAGTTGTGCCAAAGAAGTTTGGTAATTATACTGCGCCGCGGCGAGGTTGTTGCGCGCCGTGGCGAGCTGCGTTTGGGCATTGATAACGTCCAGGATTGTGCCCAGGCCGTTTTGGTAGCGCACCTGGGCCAAGCGGACAGCTTCTTCGGCCTGGGTGACACCGACCCCGGCAGTGGCGTTTTGTGCCTGGGCGTTGTTGACATTGAGGAACGCCTGGCGCACTTCCAGCTTGACGTTTTGCTGCAATTGCCCTTGCGTAATAAGCTGCGTCTGCAAATCCGTCTGCGCTTGACGCACGCGGGAACGGGTGGTGCCACCGTCATACAGCGGGATGTTAAGCTGGGCGGAAAGATTGTATGTGTCGTGATTTCCAGTTGTGATGCCGGGCCCGGAATAGTTTGCGCTGGCCCCGATACCCAAAGTCGGCTGAAGGGTTGACCCCGCCAGCTTGATTAACCGCTGGGCGATTGTGATGTTGTTGCTTGCCTGACGCAGTTCGGGGCGTCGCTGGAATGCGACTTGTGTGCTTTGGGTCAGGTCGATGCGCTGGGTCAGCGGGGGCAGGGGCGGGGCCTGCAAAGTCACGGCGACATTGGGGTCTACGCCCAGCAAGTTGTTGAGGTTGGCACGGTCGATGTTGAGCTGATTCAGCGCAGTTTCCAGCGCCTGCTGGTCGTTGGCAAGCGTGACCTGGGCCGTGAGTACATCGTACTGCGCGGCTGTGCCTGCTGTGAAGCGTGCCTGCGTGATGCGCACGTTCTCGGTTGCGTCGGTGACTTGTTCCTGGTCGACGTTGACGGTTTCCTGATCCTTGAGCACCGAAAAGAAGTCATTTTTGGCGCTCAGCGCAGACTCGTTCTGGACACGCGCAAGGTCAAAAGTGTAGAAGTCGCGGGTGATGGTCTGCACGTCGCGGGCGGCGGGCAGCAGGCCAAAGATGTCGATAAGCTGGGTGACACTTAGTCGACCGCTGTAATTGTTGCGCTGACCCGAACTTCTGCTGCCCGTAATGGGGTTGCCGTTGCTGTCGGTGCCGACAGTTGTGCCTGCTGTGCCGGCATGAGCCTTGGCTGGGGTGATCTTGCTGTTTACAGTGCTGGAGCCGTGCGCAGCCTGTGCGTATTGCTGCATGATGGGCGGCAGGTCGGCGGCCACGATGTTGCTGCTTGTTCCGGTGCTGCCGGTTCCCGACCCACCGCCGCCGATAGCCCCTCCACCGGTTCCTGTCCCGGTTCCTCCGGTTCCTGTCCCGGTTCCGCCATTGCCTGCTCCCCCGCCAATCCCGCCGGTTCCCGTGCCGCCGCCGATAGCGCCGCCTGTCCCGGTGCCGCTGCCGATAGTGCCTGCGCCCGTGGAACCGCCAAGCGATCCCGTACCCGTGGTCGCTCCGTTGCTGGTGCTGCCGCCTGTTGAAGAAAATGACCCGCTGCTGTTGGCTGTGCCGCCGCCTCCGCCGCCGCTGAACGCGCTGGCGTTGCCGCCGCCTTGATCGGTGACAATGGGAATTGCGCCGCCGCCGGGCAGGGCCGGATTGGTCACGGCGACCCCGGATGTGGCAAATGTGTCCTGGCTGGAATAAGTGTCGATCAAATTGGCGCTGACCTGCGGACGGCCTTGGGCGTCCACCTGGATAATCTGTTCCTGCGCCCGCCGCAGTCGCTGCCGTGCGAGCTGCACATTGGAGTTGCTGTTGACGGCAAGCGCGACCACTTGATCCAAGGTGAGAACTGGCCCGGTCGCGCCGGCAGGCCCGCTCGTGCCCTGCGTGATGGCTGTGCCTAGAGCCGCTCTGGATGGGGCGGGAAAGGGCGGGGGCGCAGTGGGCAGCAGCGTAACAGGCGCTGTTTTAGGCGCGCTTGGTTTTACCTTTGGCGCTGTTTTTGGCCTGGATACAACTGTTTGACGGCGCGCGCTCGCCGCGCCGAATGCTGGCAAAGTTGCACCTATCACACATGCGGCTCCTAGGATGGCGCACGGGAACAGTTGGAATATGGCTTGGCTGCGAACAATGGTCAAAAAGTGATCTCCTCGATAGGTCTTTGCCTGCGCTGCGGCTGTGTCTAGGGGCGCAGGCCACGCACTAACAGGTCTGCTAGCCGTTCGGTCTTTTGGCGCACCTGGTCGGGAAAGGCGAAGTCATTGAGCGTCAGGCACTTAGGCATGAAGCAAAATGTGGCCCGGATCACTGTTTCCGCTGCTGCCGGGATGTCCGCCGCGCCGAATATGCCTGCCGCCTGCCCTTCTTCCAACAAGGCAGCGACTATTGTGGTTTCCGCCGCAATCCATTCCACACGTCTTGCTTCAATGCCCCCCTGGATGTCGCTTCTAAACTCTTCCATCGGGTGCCGGTGCAGGCGCAGCGTATCAAAGCGCAGCATAACACGGGCAATCAGTATGTCCCGCAGACGCTGGTCAGGCGGGACGTCTCCATTCGCGAGGGTGTCAAGCACACTCAGCACATGGGCATTAAAGCGTTCCACGACACCTAGGGCCACGTCCGCTTTGCTGGGAAAGTAGAGATAAGTCGTGCCGACCCCGATTTTTGCTTCTTCCGCCAGATCGTTCATGGTCATCTTGCTGTAGCCGTGACGATCCAGCAGGCGTTCGGCAGCGTCTAAGATAGCATCGTGGGTTTCTTGTTTATCTGTTTCTTTTGGCACGGAGTTATGAATATTGAATGAAAAACGATATTATTCAGTATCTTACCCGATCGTGGCGCGAAGTTGAGCGCCAGGATGTTGCTTTGTCCCAATTCCGGAAACATGTTTTCTCCTGCTCTTCTTTCGGCGTTTTAGTGAAACAGCGTGTCGGTCAGGCCCGTGTTCAGGCGGACGTTCTGGATAAAGGTCTGGCCCACAAACTCTCCCTGCGCATTGGCGGCGTCCACTTCCGAAGGCAGCCACACCCCGGACACCAAGACCGGCAGCCGAAAGGTGTACGTGGCATGCAGCGCGCCGTCTTGACTGTGCTCTTCCCGCCTCCTGATGATCCGCGTGAGTGGGTCGATCCAAAGCAGGCGGAACGAGCTGTCGTGCAGGCGGACGGGATAGTTGAGCCGAAAAATCGCGCAGGATGTTCCCTCGATGGGCTGCACGCCCTGGAACTGAGCGTTTGTGTAAGAAAGATAAAAGGCGTTGACAAGCCCAATGTCCAGCAGCGTCGCCACCTTGCCGGGAGCCTGTCTCTCGTCCTGGCTTTTGTGAACCCACCCAACACTCACGCGCCGTTGGAAGCCGTCCATGACAAGCATACCGCTGAACCCATAGAGCTTGCCGTCAAGGCGAACCCTGTTGGGCTGCTTGTAGTGCAGTTTGCCGTTGCCGGAAAGCTTGTACAGCCGCCCGAACTCCTGGCTGATTTTCTCGCCCGCTTTCTGGTTGTACCGTCCAGTTTTGAGTGTCAGGCTGAGGTCCTGGAGGCCGGGCTGGACGTAGTCGCGGATGTCGTGACTGACGGCAGCGCGTGCGGGCAGAACAGGGGATGGGGGCAGTGCGAACGCGGCGGGCGCTGCGAACAGCAGGGCGGCAGCCGCCAGAAGGCCGCCGCTCCTTTGCGTGCGTGAACCGGTGCGACATATGTGTTTCTGATTGGGTTTCATGGATGGTTTTGGGCAATGATGCTAAACGTTCAGAGCAGCTTCTTCTAAAACCGAATACCTGCCGTCAGCCTGAAGCCGGATAGGTCAAACCCCTTCACCTTGGCGACCCCCGTATACTTCCCTTCCACAAAGCCGCTTTTGCCGACAGTCGTGCCGACGAGCAGTGAGCCGCCCTCGGACAGCCGGAACCCGGAATGGACATTGTCTTCGGGAGAGCGCAGGTCCACCACCACCAGATCGGCGGCGATGCCGTAGTAAGGGATCAACGGACTGCCGTTTGTCAGAGCGCCCGCATTAAAGGCGCGGCGGTAGCTGACGCCCAGAGGCGCCACAAACGCATGATGGTCCCCGGATTTCCTGTACAGGGTGCTGAAGTCGAAGCTGACGTGGCCCGTGCCGGAAGGGCGGTCAGGACGTCCAATCCCAAAGCCAAAACCTCCCCAGCTTTTGCCGAAGCGGCTGCGCGTTTTGCCGCTGGACGGTGAAAAGGTTTCGAAATTAATGCCGATCTTGGGTACCTGGAAGCCGCGCGGCTTTGGTTTGGCCCCGCCGGGGCTATCCGGGGCCGTACCCGGCGGGGCCTGCGCTGCTGGGGCCTGGGGCGCGGTGACGGTGGGCGCTGGAGCCTGGGCTGCGTCTGGGGCTTGGGCTGCGTCTGGGGACTGGGCATAGGCCGGGCCAGCCGTTGCCAGCAGCAGGGCTGTCAATGTGAGATGCTTTTTCGTGAACGGAACAGAAACAGTCATAATAACTTTCTCTTTCTCGGCTGTAACGGCAAAAGACGGTGCCGGCGTGGGGCTCTAGCCATTCAAAAACAGCTTGCCGTTGACGATCTGCCGCCTGCCGGACAGGTGGAGGCTTTGCAGCCGCCAGGACTGCCCGGTCTTGACCCATTCCCCTTGGTAGTGGCTCCGCTCATTCAATTGGTATGTCAAGCCTTTCTTGCCAAAATCACCGTCCAGGTCTAGAAACGTGCGCGTGAACTGGTAAATCCCTGTGTCCGTCAGAGTATTTCCCTGCCGCTTCAATGTTTGTGGATGGAAGGCGTTTTCCTGCACCGCCAGGGTCTCGTGGGTGGTCGCCTTCATTTCCTCCAAAAACTGGGCGTAGTTGAGAGTTTTCCCGCTCGGCGTGTACACGGTGAGGCTGGGAGAAAAGAAGGTTTCGACAATCTGTTTGATGCGGTCGTACTGCCTGCTTGTTTCTGCTGCCGTAAACTTGCGGTAGTCGCCCTGGACTTCACGCCGGATCGTCCCGCCGACCGGGGCATCCGCGTGAACGCTTCCGCCGGACAGCGTCAAAGCGACAAGAGCGGCGCAGAGGACTGGCTTTCTGGTGCAAAAAATGGGCTTCATGGTGTTGTCTTGACCTTTCGTTGGCATCTTTGTTGTCTGTGACCCATTTCACAGGATGGTAAAACCCGCGACGAGCGTGGCGGATCAGGCATCCGCGGGTGCCAAGGCCAACGCAATCAGCCCTGCAACGGCGGTGTCGACGGCCTGCCGGCACAACTGCTGCTGCATCTCGGTGAACAGTCTGCCGCGACCTGTCAGCACAAGCGAGACGACTCCATGGAGGTGTGCCCAGAACACCCCGGCGGCGAGCATCGCCGCATCAGAGCTGGCCGGAACCGCGTTCTCTTCCAGTTCCTTGATCTCGCGAACCGTACTGACGAGGATGTCGAAGGCATGCGCACTCCAGGTGCGGTGGCTGTTGTGCCCCTCATACAGATCTTGGGGGTGGTCTCCCAGCACGAACATGATGCGGTAAGCAGGCCGGTTGGAAAGCGCAAAATCCACATAAGCGTGGCCTCTCCGCCGCAGGCGCTCGGTGGGGTCGTCGGCCTGCACCGCTTCCAGGGCAGTCGCCAGCAGCGCAAAGCCTTCGGCGGCCAGCGCGTCCATCAATTCGCCTTTGCTCTTAAAATGCAGGTAGATGGCTGTCGGCGAGTAGTCGATCTTTTCGGCAATCCGGCGCATCGAAACCTTTTCACAGTCCTCGGTGGCGAACAGCTCTTTTGTTGCGTCTAAAATTGCGCGCCGGATGCCCTCTCGTTCCCGCATTCGTCTTTCCACTGATGTCATTAACACCTCTTATAAAATTAACAGTGTTAATAATATACTCACTGTTCCTGCTCTTGTCAAGCCGCGTTGAAACATTTTTTGTCGCGCTATGTTCCAGGGACTTTGCTCGTGTTCCCGGCATTTCTTGCGGCTTGACAAAGTGTGCCAAGCCCTGAGCAACGACGGCACAAATCGTTCCGTCGTTGCAAAGCTTTAGGTACACGAGGGGAAAGCCTGAAATACGCAGGGGCAAAGGGACTGCGCCGAGGCGAAAAGCAAAAGCCACACCTATCGAGCCGCTCCCAAAAATACGGTTTGTTTTTCCATGTGAGGAACTTATTGGCCGTGATAAAGTGTTGCGCTTGCAGAGGACCTGCCCGTGTTTCGTCTGCTGCGAGAAGACATTCAGACTATTTTCCGTAAAGACCCCGCCGCGCGGTCGCTGGCGGAAGTGCTGACTTACGCCGGGTTTTGGGCTTTGTTTTATCACCGCATTGCCCACAGCCTGCACCGGCACGGTCTGCGCTTGTTCGCCCGCATCGTGTCGCAGTGGAGCCGTTTTCTGACCAACATTGAGATCCATCCCGGCGCGACTATCGGCAGACGCTTTTTTATCGACCATGGCGCGGGCGTTGTGATCGGCGAAACGGCGATTGTCGGCGACGATGTTTTGATGTACCATCAAGTCACCCTGGGCGGCACGTCTCTGACAAAAACCAAGCGTCATCCCACGGTCGGCAGCAACGTTCTGCTGGGGATGGGCGCAAAAGTGCTGGGCAACATCCATGTCGGCGACGGCGCGCGTATCGGGGCCAATGCCGTCGTCACCCGTGATGTCCCCCCCGACACCAGCGTTGTCGGCGTGCCGGGCCGTATTCTGGTGCAGGACGGCACGCACATTTCCGAGCGCACCACGGCCCAGGTCATGGACCAAGCCCTGGGTACTGCCGACCCCATGGGCGAGATTATCCGCCGTGCCTTGTTTGAAATCGAAAGCTTGAAATGCCGCCTGGAACTGATGGAAGAAGAGCAGCATCCCGACCGCCTGCTGCGCGCCCTGGACACTGTTTGGGACAAAGTCCCGGCCAAGCCGCTGACACAGCAGTTTGACGAAATGTGCGCCGAAAGCTTTGCGCCCTGCGAAGATGAAAACCTGGCCGGAGAAGGCATTTGATCCGCCGCCCTCCGCGCCTCCGTCCGGGCGCCGCAGTCGGCATTGTCAGCCCCGCGTCTCCCGCCGACCCTGACCGGCTCCAAGCCGGGATTGACAGCTTGCATTCGTGGGGGTTCGACGTGCGCGTGGCTCCTCACGCCTGGGATCGTTACGGCCACATGGCCGGAACGGATGCCGCCCGCGCCGCCGACTTCGCCGCGTTTTATGCCGACCCTGCTATTGATCTGCTTTGGTGTGCGCGGGGCGGCTCGTCCTCATGCCGCTTGTGGCCTCTGCTGCCCTGGTTTGAACTCGCCGTTCTGCCGCCCAAGCTGGTTGTCGGCTACTCGGACATCACATCTTTGCACGTGCCGCTGACCCAGCGTGTCCGCACGGTCGCCCTGCACGGGCCCATGGTTTGCGAGCTTGCCACTGCTCCCCCCGCCGTGCTGGACTGGCTGATGGGTTTGCTTTTTGCCCCGGAACAGCAGCATCTTGTCCCCGGCCACGCTCCCCAAACCCTGACGCCGGGCATAGCGGAGGGCGCGTTGTGCGGCGGCTGCCTGTCTTTGCTGTGCGCGACTTTGGGCACGCCATACCAATTGGACACGCGCGGCAAGTTGCTGCTGCTGGAAGACATCGACGAAGCTCCGCACCAGATTGAGCGTTACCTGGTTCAATTGCGCGAGGCGGGCCTGCTGGCCGCAGCGTTAGGCTTTGTTGTTGGCGAGGCCACAAACGCCGATAATACAGAAACCCTCCCGATGGCGCAAATCTGGGCCGACTTCCTTGTCCCCTACGGTAAGCCCGCCGTTCTCGGCTTTCCTTTCGGCCACGTCGCCGAAAACTATGCCTTGCCGCTCGGTATCCGCGCCCGCCTGAATGCCGACATTGGCACATTGGCCCTGCTGGAACCGGCTTTGTTGTAGCTGCAAAGCCTCCTTTCGATTCGAAAGGAGGCTTTGCAGCAAGCGATTGGTTCTTTGTCGTTTTCCGTTACTTTTTACCTGTGCTTGTACGGGCAGGGAGGCCAGAGGCTGTTTGCGCAGCCAGGGTTATCAGCGCATCAGCGCCCGGCGTGGTGTTGTCCTGGCTGCTGTCCAGGTCGAGCACGAAGCCCGGCATGAGTTGTTTTTGAAAAAAAGTGCGGGCTTGCGGCACAGAAAATGCCTGACGCATCATGGTTATCTGGTCTGACGTGATCGGCACCACAACCGCATGCGACTGCAAGCGAGCCTGAACAGTGTCGTCAGGGACAGCTTGTATCGGCTGGCCGGGCGTGCTGTCTTCCCCTTCCGAGTGCAGCGTCGGGGGCGGCAAGCGTGGGTTGTCCCACGAGCCATACCAGCCCGGCGGGTAAACATGGTGGCCCAGGCCATCGTTGCCGCCTCGCCCCCGGCGGCGCTGCTTGAGCAGGAGGGGCATGTGGCGGGCCGGGGACGAGTTAGCCGCCGCGTAAAGCGTCCGCAGCATGTCTAGACTTTGATCCCGCCGGAAGTCTCGCCATTGACCGCTGAGTTCCGAATATGAACTGAAGCTGGGCAGGTCGGTGTTCGCCTTGGTATAAGCGCCCGGTGGCACGATGTCCAGGGGGTCGGCATGATACTTGCGCAGGAATGCGAGGCGCATGGCCTCGTGGTAGCCCAGGGACAGCGGGCTGCTGTCCTGCACATTGGAAAGGGGATCATAGCCGGGCGTGTCCAGGTCGCGCCATACCAGGCCTGCGATGCCGGGGCGCGCAAGTGTCTGGACAAGAGCGACCAGAGCCTGGCGCACTTCGGGGGCAGTCGGGCTGACGGCGACCCCGTCCCAGTCCGGGATGATGCCGCCCGTCGTGTATTCTTCCTGCATGTCCTGGCCTTCGGGCAGGGAAGATTTGCGCTGCTGCCAGCGCGCGGCGGCCTGCGCGCTTGTTTCGCCAAGGATGTTCCGGTCGGCATCCTGGGCAGGAGGCGACTGTCCCCAGAACAGCAGGCTGAGGGTGGGAAAGACACGGATACCAGTCCCTTTTGTTTTCGCCAAAGCTTCCGTCAGGATGTCGTTCTCGCCCTTTGGCAAGGGACGCGCGGGCGACAAGGCGGAGCCGGGGATATGGGCCATGCCACTGGAAAACACGTCTACCCACAGCTCATTAAGGCCGAGTGTTTTGGCGGCATTTATGTCAGCATCTACGTCTTTGGCGGTGCGCGGATGCACCAAAACAGCCCGGCGCGGCACGGACTTGAGCGCGGCAAAGACTGCGGACAACGGGGCTGGCGGCGGGAGCGCTGACGGCGCTTCCGGGTGCTCTTTGGCCTGCTGCGCCCGGAACTCCGCCAGGCGGGCATCGCTGACCTCGCGCGGGACTTGCCACAAAAACGATTGATCCACGCTGCCGCCGTTGATGTTCATGTCTATGGGTGTGTCTATGCCCGGCACCAGAAGCTGGAAGCGCAGTCCGGGGCTGATCTGAAAGGTGCCTTCCGTCGTTGCCTGCTGCAATTTGTTGTTTTGATTGAAGTTTTCCACGCTCCGGCTGATCACTTCCTGCTGGGCCGGTGTCAGCTTGGAAAAGGGACGCTCAAGTTCGGGCAGCATATCGCGCCGATTGCCGATCATCGGGAACTCATTTGCCTTTTCTTCCTCTGGTGAATAAGCCGTGGGGTCGCCAAACCAGGACAAGGCGTGCCCCGAATGCCGGGTAAAGATCGTGTTGCCTGCTTCCGCAACGGGGCGGCGGCGCAGGTCACTGGCTTGCTGCTCAAACTCGGCCCAAATCTGATGCCGGGTGCCCACGCCCACGATGTCGTCGGTCAGAACATAGGCGGGGCCGACCTGCCGATGTGTCCCGGTCAGGCAGAATGCTAATGCCCGCAGCAGATTGGAGGCTGGAGCGCTTGCCGCCCCCAAAAGAGTCAAAGGTTTGTCTTCCAGGCGCTTGTCTACGTACAGCTCGGTGCGCGCTGCTCTGCCGATACGATAAACCAGGTCGCCGACCGTTTTTAAACCGGCAAGGGGGACGCTGACAGCAAGTGATGGCAGGCTGAAATCCAGCTGCCCCGGCTTGGGCACATTAGGGACTTCGGCGCGCACCAGTGCGCCATACACGCTGTCTGACGACCCGCCGTAGTCCTGACGGTCGTCTACCTTGTATTGACGCGGCGCGCCCGGTGGGGGCGGCGGCGCACTGCTGCCGTAATAAGAGCGGGGCTGATCCTTGGCGGGCAGCATGAACGAGATGGTCTGCCCCACGCGCAAATGTGCCTGCGGCAGCGCATCCGTCAGGTCGCGCTTGTCTTTGTCATCCCACTTCTCGCCGGGTGCATAGTCAGGCCGGACAATCATCTTGCCGTCGCGGGACAGCAGGGCCGCAAACAACTGATGCTGCGCGGGGGTGTTTAAGTCGGTGACGGGCAGGCCTTGCTCGCTTGTCAGCGCCGCCCACTGCGTGTCGCTCAGGCTGGCGCACAGAAGGGTGAGTGCATCCAGTGCAGGCATGCCCGCATAGATGTTCGGCTCGCCCGGCGCTGTATTGAGGACAATCATGGCGGGCGGGGCGACAGCAGTGACGATGCCAAAGCGCTGCGTCACCCGCCCATAAGCCCCCGCAACTTCGGAAACCGTGGGCCGTGTACCGGGCAGCAGGACGTCGGCGGGCAGTGTGACTTTGTCGGCGTCCACGGACAAAGCCACGCCCTGAGCAGGGGGCATTGCACCGGCAAGCGAGGCGGCCAGCGTCGGCCTCGGCGCGAGGGGCGCTTGAGCGCTGCTGGAACCCGCTTCCAGCAGAACTCCCAAGACGACAGCAAGCCAAAGGCTGAGAATGGCAAATGAAGAACGCATAAGCAGACTCCTGGGTGGGCGGCTTTTCGCCCCGTGCACTCTGTCACAGTTCGCTTCTGACAGCGCAGGCTTTAGGATCGGGCCTTGTCACTCTTCAAACAGATTAAGCTGGAAGGCTTCTGTTTCCATACGATTGAAAAGTTCCCGTACGTTGGCAGCAGTCGTTTCGTAGTCTGGGTCGTGGCACTCCCTCAAGACCTCGAAGGCCAAGTTTTTCATCAGCCTGAGCGCGGCGGAAGCATCCTCAAGTATCTCCGGCGGTATTTTCACCATGTGTGTGACACGCGCAGTTTTGGGACTTTCTAGGCCGAGAAGCCGCTCTGATGCAACGGCGAATCAGCATCGCCATCGGTACCGCGCCGCATGAAAGTACGGCTCAAGCGCTTGGCAGGATACCCTGTTTCTTGCCGACAAAGTAATAGATTGTCGCGCCGATAAAGTGCGTGAAGAAGATGACCAGCAGCCAGACCAGCTTGATGGTTTGGTCGGGAAACTGACGCCGCGCGGCGTCCACCAACTCCATGATCCAAAACACCGTAGGGACGGCAGCGATCAAGAGGACGAAAAGAATAATGGTGATGTCTGTGCCGCCGCCAAAGCCAAATGCCAGAATAGGGGACATAGTTCGCTCCTTATAGGTTGATAACCTATCAGACACGCGGGGGCCGGAATAGTTGCAGCCTTCGCGTAGAGCTTAGTCCCGTGCCCAAAACACCGCGCCGGGTTGCTCCGTCACGATTGCGGCTTGCCGGGTTTCCTCGGCGGTGATGGGATAAGTGCGCGGGCGAGACTAGGCGGCAAGAGCGGGTAGCCGCCCTGTTTCCGGCTAGCGAGAACCTAGCTGAACCCAGGTTTCCGTTGCCGGAGGGGCGTAGGTTCGGGCACCCGCGTCTGGGACGACGGCATCCACCTCCTCTACGGCTGAGGTGATCGCTGCCGCCTCCGCCGCCACTCGCCGCACCTCCTCGGCCAGCCGCGCCAGGTCCGCCACGTCATGCGCTCCCGTGTAGTAGGCCGATAAGCCCGCCCGCAACGCTTCGGTTTCCGCCGCCATTTCCTGCCGCAGGGCCGAAAACCGACGCGCCAAAACGTCCGTCCGCGCCGTTGCGTCCGCCCGTCTGTGCAGCGCCTCCACACGCCGGATGAGAGACGCCGCCACGACCCGGTCCGGTTCCGCCTGGGCAGACAGCAAAGTCCGCTCTGCCGTCCGCCGCAGCACTTCGGTCATAATATCCGGGCTGTCACTGCTCACCACGCGCGTCGCCGGCAGCCTGGTAATGGCATCCCCGAGAGCCTTCAATGCTTCGCGCAGGTCTGCCCCTGATCCCGGCACGATCTGCCCCGCGACTTCTTCGCGGATTACGTCCATGACCAGTGTCAGAAAGCTGCGTTCCAGTTCGTCGCCAACCTGGGGCAGCAGGGCGGCCACTTCGGCGGCGGTAAGAGGCCTCTCGCGCAGGAGCTGAAGGCGGCGGGCGACAAGAGCACGCGGGCGGGCACAGCACCAGGCCGAGACGAAGCAGGCCGACCCCGCGCCCAGGATTAACGGCACTGCTTCTCCAGGGTTGGCGCTTGCTTCCATCAGCATCCCCGCACCGGTCATAGCCGACAGGAGGCCGATCAGTGAGAATGTACGGGCAGGCCACTGCACAGCTCTGAGAACAGGAAGCGCTTCATCGGGAAGGGATTGGTTTTTCTTCGCCCCCAGCAAGTAGCGGCCCCATGCGTCAACTTCCACCGGATCATCGCTGGCCTGCGTACGCTGGCCGGCCCGCCGCAGGGAAACTTCTCGCCCGCGTTTTTCGCCGAGGTCTTGGGGAAACAGTTTCATCGTTTTCTCCTGCCTGTGTTTTCTTGCAGCACTGGTACGCCTGCCAAACTGCCGGCGGCCCGTCTTGTGGCTTTCTTCTTCAGCCTAGTCCCGTGCCCAGAACATCTCGCCGGGCGGCTGTGTCACGACAGCGGCTTGCAGGGTTTCCATGGCTTTCTTGATGCCCTCGCTTTCGGACAAAAGGCCATCCTCGTGCTCGATAGACAGCACGCCGTCGTAGCCGATCATGCGCAGGTTAGACACGAAATCCTTCCACCACGCCGTATCGTGCCCGTAGCCCACCGACCGGAACACCCACGCCCGGTGCAGAATATCGCCATACGACTTTACATCTAAATTGCCGTTGACGCTGGAGTTCAGCGGGTCGATGCGCGTGTCTTTGGCATGCACATGGAAGACGGCCTCGGCTTCGCCCAAGGCGCGCACCGCGACCAGCGGGTCGATGCCCTGCCACCAAAAGTGCGACGGGTCGAAGTTTGCCCCGATCTGGCTGCCTGCCGCATCGCGCAGCTTGAGCACCGTTTCCGGGTTGTACACGACAAAGCCAGGGTGCGCTTCAATCGCAAACTTGATTTTGTGCTGCTTCAAAAACGCATTCTGACGACGCCAGTAGGGGATGACCTTTTTTTTCCACTGCCAGTCCAGCACGTCCCGGAACTCATCCGGCCAGGGGCACGTCACCCAGTTCGGGTTTTTGGCGCGCGGGCCGTCGCCGGGGCAGCCGCTGAAGCCGTTGACCACGTCCAGGTCCAGTTTCTCCGCCAGCAGCACAGCGTTTTGGAACGCCTGATGATGCGCGTCGGCGATCTTGGGGTCCGGGTGCAGCGCATTACCGTGGACCGACAGTGAGTCCAGGGTCAATCCACGATCTTCAATCGCTTTGCGCAGAGATTTGCGCGCACCGGCATCGGCGATCAGCTTCTCGACGCCGCCCATGTCGTCGAGGTGACGGCTGCCTGGATACGCGCCAGCGCCCAGCTCGACCGCCTGAATGCCCGTCGCCGCGATGATGTCCAGCGCTTCTTCCAAAGGCCGCCCGTGAAACAAGGCGGTAAATATGCCGATTTTCATTGATCTTTTTTCCTCCGATTGGTAAGATATTGTGACAGAAAGTGGCTGTTCTGTCCAGCGTTGAGGGCATGAATGCCTGGGAACTAGCGACAAAAAGGGCGGCGTGGGAACATTGTCCCACACCGCCCTAAACAAACCGACATGACGGCAACCTATGACACTCCACCACGCCGCTTAAACATCCACCCGCTGCCTATCAGCATCATCAAGCCACCCACGAACGGCAGTAAACTTGCCTGATTGGTGGCAGGATCAGGGTCAGACTCACCGGGATTCTGCTCACGTTGTAGTTTCTTCAACTGATCTATGGCTGGCAATTTACCATTCCATTTGTAATAAACTGTGCGAGTATGCGCAGCATTCTGATTGTACAGTCAAGTTGTTGGTACCAACAAAGGCATGAATAATCATTCCCGCCCTGACCATGCCTACGTTGTAATTCATGCCCTGCACAATAATGCCATGCCCAGGTGCGAAAGCGAGTGCGCCTTGTAAAACCCAGAGTGTCCCTAGCGTCACCAGTACGCCTAGCCCTATGCGCTTGCTAACTTTCCTGCTTTGTTCATATATGTTGCCCTCTTTGATCCTTCGCGCGCGGTGAATATTTACGTCAATGCATGTTTGTTTGTGGCTGGCCCTCCTTTGCGCCTAATTTGCTAGAAGCCGTTTTGCTTGCAAGGTGTGCCGTCAGCACCGCATACTCCCTGCCTGAATTAGAAGGGGTGACTGTGTCCCAGCGCAGAGACTTTTCTCTGTCGCGCGCAGGCGTCAGGCCCGCCGCCGTCTGCATCGCTTCCCACTGCGCGTACTGGCCTGCCTGGTAGAAGCACGTGCCCAGACGCGCCGCTAGACGCTTGCCGACGTGTGGATAAGCATCGTTATACTGCGCCGTGTACCAGCGCATCAACTGTTCATAAAACTTGCGCCCTTCGGTTGCCTGCCAGACAGGGTTCGTCCGCTTTGCCGCTTCCAGCGCATCAAACAGGCGGTTGGCGGCGTCGCCTTCCGACGAGGCAGGAGCAAAGCGTCTGTCGTGCATCTCAGGCGTTTCCGCAAGAAGCGTCAGGCGCATCTTTTCCTTCTGCGCGTCTGAAGTTTGCCACTGCGTCACCGTGTGGAAGTAAGGGGCGGGGTCTTCATCCACCAAATCCAGCATCACGCCTGGCAGAAGGGTGCAGGAAGAATTGTTGCGGTTCACTTCCACG
>JAABUZ0100000513.1_pt1 | contig 93897 bp, 88 predicted proteins | sample 5562091 | NCBI WGS metagenome assembly JAABUZ01 (sample SAMN12813069, study PRJNA571459) | rock metagenome | isolation source: Antarctica rocks | place: Antarctica: Victoria Land, Linnaeus Terrace sud | collected 2015-12-21
CCCTCTCCTTTTCTAAGGAGAGGGTCGCCAGATACGAAGTAATGCCGAAGGCATAGGAACGAGGCGGGGTGAGGTCGTCCTATCCTACACCTTCAGCGCTTCTTCGGTTTCCAGCTCGCGCAGCAGCGGCTCGGCGCGGGCGACAAGCTCACCCGTGCGCGGACGCAGGGTGTCGCGGGTACCGCAGTAGACGGCTAAGGCTTCTAAGGGGCTGAGGGCTTCGGTCAAGAGTTTGGAGCGGACGGCGTCGGTGTCGCGGACAATCTCTTTGGACAGGGAGACGGTCAAAAATGCGGCTCCGAGCGCAGCCCGGATGTCGGCGTCGCGGATGGCGGCCTGCTGCTCGGAGTTGATCTTGTAGGAGACTTTGACGATGGCGTCGTCAATTTTTTCTTTACGAATGGCAGCGACAATCGCGCCGGTTGGGTCGTCGCCGGCAGTGGTCGCGTCCACGTCAATTTCCACAAACGGGCGCGTCTTGACGACAACGTGCTTGACTTCCGTGGCCCCTTTCGCTAAGTCTACCAGCGCAAAGCCTTTTTCCTCGGCCCGCTCCCCGAAGTCAATGCGCTCCACCGAGCCGGAGTAAACGACAGGCGGCTGCTTGCCTTTATTTAAATCCTGGTAGCGGTGAATATGGCCGAGCGCAACGTAGTCAAACGGGGCTTGCGTGAGCGCAGACAGCGGTACTTCCGGCTCATTGGTCAAGTACCCGACTTGATTGGCGCTGAGTTTCGCGTTCGTGACGGAGAAGTGGCCCATGAGAATTGTCGGCAGATCGGGGTCACACGCCGCCGCCAGCGTGTCAATCCCCAGCGTGTAGCGGTCCACGATGAGCTGGGTCGTTTCCTGAACGCCTTTGTCCTTGTTTTCTTCCCGCGACAGCACCAGGCTTTTGATGAGGTACGGCATGGCGGCAATCTGCACGGCGCGGCCCAACTTGGTGGTGACGACGGTTTTGCCGGGGGTGTCAAAGACATGAAGCTTGTCGCCGGCAAGCGCTCCGAAGATTTCAATCGCGTTCGCCCGGCCTTTGGTGTTCGGGATGTCATGGTTCCCAGCCAGCAGAACGACCGGGACATCCGCCGCCGTGAGCTTCGCAAGGCACTGAGCAAACTCCCGCTGATGGGTTTGGTTGGGGTCGCGCGTTTTGTAGGCGTCGCCGGAGAAAACCGCCAGCTCGACCCCGGCTTCCAGCGCGATTTCGATGGCCTGCAAAAGCGCATTGCGGAAATCAATTAAACGGGACGGCAGGCCGGTCTGCGGGTCAAAACGGCCATAGTTTTCGACGCCGAAATGTATGTCGCCGAAGTGCATGATACGGATAGGCTGAGGCATAATCGCAATGAGTATACCCGCCCAGACTGCGTTTTCAGGCCACTCGTTTTCAGGCCGCTCGACGCTGCGGCAGTGCCAACTGATCCGGCAGCGCATCCGCCTCAAGCATCCGCAGGAAGACAGACACAAGCGCGGGGTCGAAGTGGCTTCCGGCCAGGCTGCGAAGATGATCCAGCACCCGCTCGCGCGGCCAGGCGGCCCGGTACGGGCGATCCGAGGTCAGCGCATCCCACACATCCACCAGCGCGAACAGCCGCGCCGGCAGCGGGATTTCCGTGCCGCGTAGTCCCTGCGGATAGCCGCTGCCATCCCATTTTTCATGGTGGCAGTAGGGAATGTCCAGCGCCGGGTGCAGAAACTTTGTGGGAACAAGCATTTCGCGTGCCAGCGCGGGATGGCAGCGCATGATTTTCCATTCGCCGTCGTCCAACGGCCCCGGCTTCAGCAGAATGCGGTCGGGAACACCCATTTTGCCGATGTCATGCAGCAGAGCGCCCCGCCGAACATGGATCAAATCTTCGGGTGCGATGGAAACGGCCAGCGCCAGCCGCAGCGTCATTTCCGTCACGCGCCGGGAATGGTCTTCGGTCTCATGGTCGCGCAGGTCCAGGGCGCGGGACCAGCCTTCAATCGTCGCGTCATAGGCGCGAATCATTTCCGCGTTCAGCGCGAGAATCTCTTCTTCCGCTTTTTTGCGCTCGGTGATGTCGCGGATCAGCACCTGCCCTGCCGGTTTGCCCAAATATGTGATGCCGGTGGTGACTGATTCCACATCAATGACTTTGCCGTCCAGTCGAACATATTTCTGCTCCGTCAGCGGGCTGGTTTTGCCTTTCTGCTGGCTACGGGCGGCGCGTTTGTGCGCCAGCACATGGTAGTCAGGATGAACGACATCAAAGATCGCCCGCCCGATCAACTCCTCGGCACGAGACGCGGCGAAAAGCGTCACGGCGGCGGCATTCGCATACACAAAGCGGTCTTCGCTGTAAACCACAATGGCCTCCGGGGAATGGTCCACCAAGCCTCGGTAGCGGGTTTCGCTTTCCAGCAGGGAGGCTTCCGAGCGCCGACGCTCCGTGATGTCCCGGCCCATGCCTGTCAGCCCAATCGCTATGCCGTCGGCATTCCGCAGCGGCACGGCGCTGAATTGATGCAGGGTCGCCGCTCCGTTGGTTCCAAGCAAACTGCCCTCTACGGCAACATAACCGTCGCGGAAGGCCTGAGCGATGGCCTGAGCAATCACGCATTTCTCGTCCTCGGCAAACAAGTCCAGCGCAGGCCGGTCTTGAAGTTCCTTTGGCGAGAGGCCGGTCACGGTTTCCATTTTCCGGTTCCACTGCACCAGGCGCCCGCTCATGTCCAGCCGAAACAGCACATCCGGCACGGTTTCCATGACGTTGCGGTGTTCTTGAAGCGCCTCAGACAGCTCCTGGGTGCGCTGCCGAACACGCCCTTCCAGTTCTTGATGGACAATCTCCAGCGCTTCCTGCGCCTGTTTGCGCTCGGAAATGTCGCGCAGATAAGCCGTGAACAGCGTCCCGGTCTCGAGCAGAATCGGCGTGATCGCAATCTCCACAGGGAACTCGGTGCCGTCGGCACGCAAGGCGCGGCTCTCAATCCGCCGGTTCAGCATCGGCCCTTTGCCGGTCGCAAAGTAACGTGCCATGCCGCGCCGGTGGACGCCGCGCAGTGCCGGCGGGATGATTAGGTCCGCCAAATCCTGACCGATTGCCACGTCGCGCGGATAGCCGAAGGTTCGGGCCGCCGCCGGGTTCCATTCCACAATGCAGCCCTGCCGGTTGATCGTCACGATGCAGTCCAGGGCGGACTGCAAGATGGCATCTTTCAGGGCTTCGCTGGTGGCCCGCTCGCGCTCAACCCGCGTGCGCTCGGCAAGCTGGCGGCGCAGCTCCAGCCGGGCGATGACCTGCCGGGACAGCGCTTGCAGCGCCGCCTGCTGATCGGAGGTGAGAGTACGCGGCACACGGTCAATCACGCACAGCGTTCCGAGCGCATGGCCTTCGTCAGTGACCAGGGGCGCACCGGCATAAAAGCAAATGTTCGGGCCGCCGGTGACCAGAGGGTTATCCGAAAACCGGGGGTCGAGACCGGCATCGGGAACCATGAAAACGTCCGGCTGGTGCAGGGCGTGGGCGCAGAAGGCTTGATCACGCGGCATTTCGCTTGCGTCTAATCCTATGCGAGATTTAAACCACTGCCGGTCGGCATCAACCAGGCTGATGAGGGCGACCGGCGTGCCGCAGATTTGCGCGGCCAGCAGGGTGAAATCATCAAACTCAGCTTCCGCAGCGGTATCCAGGATGCCGTAATCGCGCAGCGCCTGTAGGCGGGCCGGTTCATTTTTGGGCAAGAGTGCTTGCATGAGTGTTTTTCTGAAAAGTGCAGCTCTGTCTACTGCTTTCTGCCATGTTTATCGGCAGAACCTTCACAGTTCTTAATAGTTAATGCGTATGGTAAGACCGCCGCTGTGACGCACCCGCGTTGACAGGGCTCGCGGGAATACGCTATACTATCGGCAGAAAGGGGCCATATCATCATGGTTCTTACCTGGGATCAGGACCCGCGCGAGCTTTACTCCGGCATTGAGATTGGGGACAGCATTGAGCGGCTTCTGCACGGTCCACTCACTGTCCATACCGACGAAGCCCGCGCTCACGAAGGCGAATTTCCCGAACGCAATATCCGGGTTCTGGCCGAGCAGGGGTTGCTCGGCATGAAAATCCCGACCGAGTACGGCGGCCTGGGGCTGGATACGCTGAACGTCACCTATGCCGTCGAGCAGATCGCCCGCATCGCTCCGGCCACGGCATTTGTGCTGCTCCTGCACACGCTGACCGCCAATCGGATCAATCAGGCCGGCACGGAATACCAGAAGCGCAAATATCTGCCCTTGATTGCCCGCGAAACGCTTGGCGCGTCGGCGTGGTCGGAAAGCGGCGTCGGCGCGGACAAAAGCGTCCTGAACACCAAAGCCTACTGCGAGGACGGCGTCTGGCACTTAAACGGCCAGAAAGCCTTCTGCACCGGCGCGGGCCATGCGGGCGTTTATATGGTGATGACCGACACGACCGACGGCAAAGGGTTCTTTTTGGTCGCCGCCGATAACCCTGGCCTGCGGATTGGCGAGCCGATGGACTCGATGGGCCTGCAAGGGACCCATTCCGGCGTGGTGGGCCTCGACCATGCCCAAGTTCCCGACGCCGAGCGGGTTGGGACGCCGGGCCAGATCGGCCCGATCATCAACTTCGACATGCAGAGCGGCCTGAATTCCGGCATCGTCGCCACCGGCATTGCTTTGGGGACATTCGGGCGCTTGCTGGACATCGTCAAAGCCAACAACTCATTCGAAAAGTACGAAAGCGTCCGGGTGCGTGTTTCCCAGCTTGCCGCAAATCTCAGCGTCATGCGAACGCATGTGTACGCGCTGGCCCAGATGGCTTCCCTGCCCGATGCGACCCGCCCGCCCATTGAGGCCGCGACCATGACCGCCAAGCTGTTCTTGTCCGAGAACGCCTTGCAGATGACCACCGACGCCATCGCCATTGCCGGCAAGTCCGGCTACCTGCGCGAGAATGGCCTCGAAAGGCTGCACCGGGACGCGCTTGGCATCGTCATCGCCGCCCCCATCAATGGCCAAGTTTTGGGAAGCATCGGCGAGTCCCTGCGCCGCACCGACCGCTCCTCGCACTTGTACAAGGTTTAGGAAAAGATTTAGGAACTTCGTCAATGCCCGACAATTCCCTGCGACCGATGAGGCCCATCCAGCGCGTTCCATTCGTCGAAGAAGTCCTGCCGGTCCACGACCCGGAAAAGGCTCATAAGCCTGCGAAACATGCCCCTGCCGCGCCGCACAAGCCGTGCGCCGGGTTCGGCCTGAACACTCCGGCCAACGAGAAGGAGTTTGCACATGGTTTCAAGCATTTGCAGCAGGCGTGGCCGAAACTGTCCTCCGATCAGCGGCAGAGCCGCATAGAAGAACTGGCAAACGCGCAGCTTCAAAAAAGCGGCGTTCCTAAAGTTAAAATGGTTAAAAGCACCCTCTCTACGGATGACGGCCAGTTCACATTCGGGGATTGGCACATGTTAATCAACAAGAACCTGCTAAATAAGGACACCCTTTCTGAGCCGCAGGCCAAAGACCTAGCAAACACGGTTTACCACGAAAGCCGCCATGCGGAACAATGGTACTTGATCGCTCAGCAAAAGGCGGCGGAAATTAATGCAGCACCTGGAATGACACCTATCCAGCAGGCGACGGCGATTCACGATGCCACAGGGATTGCCCCAAATGCTGCTGCTCAAGCTCAACAGCACCCACTGGATGCACACGATAAGCGGAAGCCCTGCGCTCAGGTACTTAACGACAGCATTTACGGAGCGCATGCCGTTCACCGCAACAACGCGCTCAACGACAGCGGCAAGACGGTTTTGGCCCTCAACCATGCCCAGGCGCATTACGAGAACGTCAACCGGCATTATGAGGCGCTGCGGGTGTCTCCGCACGCAAGCCCTGCGGCAGTTCAGAAAGCCTATGAGACGGCAGTGGCCGCCGGGAAACAAGTGGAGGCAGCAAGTGCAATCCAGCAGAAGGCATACCAGGCTTATCGGCAACTGCCTGAAGAGGCGGACGCTTGGGAGACAGCGGATGCAATGGAAAAGAATTATTAATACGCGCACCGGCAGAAGCGGTCAGTTCACAACCCTCCTGCTGCTGACAATCGCCTTGTGCCCCCTACATAGTGCGGCACGAGACGGGTCGTATTTCGGCCACGTTCGTCCGGGAAAGCAGGCGGCGCGGCCAGTTCTGTTAAGGAGAACAAAGATGCTGACGGAAAAGATCAAGCAGATCACGGAGGAAATGCTGGATAAGCACGCAACAGTGCAAAGCATTGCCGAACATATCGGCCCGTGGAAAATTGACGGCTACTTACAGTGCGAGCTGATGCCCCGTGACCCTGATTTCCGCGATGGCTCCATCGTAATTGATCGGGACCACGGTGTCCCAAACCTGCCGGCAGGAGAACGGCGGATCGACTCTCTGGGCCTGACACTGGCAAAAGATGTTGTGCTGACACCAGACGCGATGGAGCGCATCTTCGGAAAGTGGCGCACCTTCCCACCTCCGCCGGAGGGCAATCCGTATTCGGTCACGTTTTACTATCCCAACAACAGGGCACCTGTTCGTGTGACAATCTCTGCCGAGTTGACCGGCCCGCCGGAAGGGGCAAAAGCCAGAGTCACGTCCCTCAATTTCCGCCGGGATGATTTTGAGGAGCTAATGCGCCAGCAATGACTTAGGCACACCGCTGGGTCAAGTCTAGCCACTGGCTAAAGGAGGCATTTAAACAGGCTGTATATGCTCGGCAACAGGGGAAACTGTACTACTATGACGGCAGAGAAAATATGACGGCAGAGACAAGAGGCCCGTTCGCGCCACTTCTGCTCTTCTTCGCCGCTACGCTGCTTTGTCCCTTGTACATTGGGGCAAATCCTACTCACGCCTTTGCAGGAAACCGTTCAGCGCGGCCAGTTCCATCAAGGAATACAAGAATGCTGACGGAGAAAATCAAGCAAATTGCGAAAGCCGTGAGAGGAAGGCACGCGACCGTGGACAGCGTCGCCGCGCCCATCGACCCGTGGAAGCTCGACGAGTTCTCGCAGTGCGAGCTGACGCCGCGTGACCCGCAGTTCCGCGAGGGCAGGATTGATGTTGATAGGGACTACCACAACCCACACACGCCGAAGGGAAAGCAGCCGATAGAGTCCCTGGACTTGACGCTTGCCAAAGGCGTTGAGCTGACGCCGCACACGCTGGAACGGGTTTTTGGAAAGTGGCACACGGTGCCGCCTCCCCCGGAAGGCAATCCTTACCAAATCGTGTTCTACTACCCTAGCGACAAGGCAGCCCTGAGTGTGGCGGTCTTTGCGGGACTCAGCGGCGTGCCTCAGAAAGACGCGACGCGAGTAACATCTCTCACTTTTCGCCGCGATGACTTTACCCACTTTCATTAAGCTGCTATTATGCCTGACACAAACGTAAAAATTATGGGCGTCATTCCTGCCCGGTTTAATTCGTCGCGCCTGCCGGGGAAAGCTCTGCGGGAGATCGCCGGGCGTCCGATGATCCACTGGGTCTATTTGAACGCCAAGCGCTCGCCGCTGCTGACGGATTTGGCCGTGGCAACGGACAGCCTGGAAATCCAAGCGTCCTGCGAAAGCGCCGGTATCCCCGTGTTTCTGACCCGCGAACATCCGTCGGGAACGGACCGCGTTCACGAAGTTCTGACGCGCACCGACGCCGACGTTTACGTCAACATCCAGGGCGACGAGCCGACGCTTCGGCCGGACCATCTCGCGCTCATGTTGGAACCGTTTTTGAATGGCAGCGAGACGCAGGTGACGACGCTTAAAGTCGCTATTTCCGCCGCCGAAGCCGCCGATCCGAACAATGTCAAAGTGGTCACGGCGGACAACAATAACGCGCTTTATTTCTCGCGCTATCCCCTGCCCTACGACCGGGCGGGGCTGGGACAAGCGCAGCACTTCAAGCACATCGGCCTGTATGCTTACACCCGCGAAGCCCTGTCGCTGTACCACAGCCTGCCGCAGTCGTCTTTGGAGCTGACCGAGAGCCTGGACCAGCTTCGCTTTTTGCAGAACGGCGTTCCGATTTATGTTGCCGAAACGCTTCACGATACCGTCGGCGTGGACACCGAAGCCGACTTGCAGCGCGTCATCGCTATGTTCGAGACGGTCAACAGCGCGTGAACACACTTTATGTTTCCGATCTGGACGGTACGCTGCTCCAAACCGATGCGTCTTTGTCGTCGTTCAGTGAAAACGGCCTGCGTGATCTGCTTGCGGACGGTGTGCTGTTTACCGTTGCCAGCGCCCGCAGCGTGGTCGCCATTCAGCAGATGCTGCGCGGCCTGCCGCTTCCTCTGCCGGTCATCGAGTTCAACGGCGCTTATCTGTCAGACCTTTCGACGGGCTGGCACGAGATTATCAATGCGCTAGAGCCGTCTGTGGCTGTCAGCGTTTATGAGCAAATAGCAACCTGCGGGCTGAGTCCGCTGATCGCGAGCTTCGACGGCACGGATGATCGGGTTCACTACGGCGCGATGCTCAACGAGGGAATGCACTGGTACTTGAAGGACCGGCTGGCCCACCGTGACTCACGCTGGCGCGGCGCGACAGATAACCTGGCCGCGTCTCTTCAAGAGCAGGTCGTCTGTCTCACAACTATCGCCAAAGAAGAAGAGCTGATTGACCTGCAAGCGGCTATTTTAGAGGCGCATACCGGCAAGGTTGAGACGCATCTCTTTGAAAACCAGTATTTCCCCGGCTGGTACTGGCTGACGGTCCATGACTGCCGGGCCACGAAAGACCAGGCGATCAAAACGCTGGCTAAGAACTATGGACTAGGCGACGCTCAAGTCGTTGTTTTTGGCGACCACATCAACGACCTCAAGATGTTCGCCGCCGCAGACATGACCGTTGCCGTCAGCAATGCCCAAGCCGAAGTCAAGGCGTGCGCGGATTTGGTCATCGGCACAAACGAAGAAGACAGCGTCGTCAAGTTCATTCGCGGGCATCGGCAAGACCGCCGCGCACCCGGCACGGTTCCGATGCTTGGTTAAGGTATTCATGTATTTCCTTTACAGCCTGCTTTTTAGTTCCTGGATATTCTTCATGGCCCCGTATTTCCTGTACCGGGCGTGGAAGCACCAGAAGTATTTGCCCGCGCTGCGGCAGCGGCTTGGATTTTTGCCGGACACGCTGAAGTCCGACGGACGCCCGACCATCTGGATACACTCGTGTTCGGTCGGCGAAACCTTGAGCGTTCAGCCGCTCGCCCAGGCGCTTTCCCAGCGGTTCCCGGAGGCGCGGCTTGTGTTCAGTACCATCACCAAGACCGGCCAGGCGATTGCCGTGGAGCGGTTCGCCAAGTACGGCGCTGGCAATTCGTTCTACTTTCCCATTGACCTGGCCTGGATCGCGGGCAAAGTTCTGGACACAATCCAGCCGGCTCTGCTCATTACGATTGAAACCGAAATCTGGCCGAACATCCTGCACGAAGCGAAAAAGCGCGGCATTCCCGTGGTCATGGTCAACGGGCGTATTTCCGCCGAGTCGTTCCAGTATTACAAATGGGTCCAGCCGCTGCTCGGCCCGGTGTTCCAGAACTACGCGCTGCTGCTGATGAAGGCCCGCGAAGATGCTCATCGCCTTCAGCGCATGGGCGCACCGCCGAGCAAAATTAAAGTCAGCGGCAGCATCAAGTATGACCGCAACCTGCTGGCGGAAAAAGACGTGACCGAAGCGCAGAGGAAAGCCCTGGACGCCGCCCTTGCGCTAACCGCGACCGACGCCGCGCTCATTGTCGCCGGCAGTACCCACAGCGACGAAGAAGCGACGCTGCTGGAAGTCCTGCGCCGCATTCGCCTAACGCCAGGGCTAGAAAACACACGCCTGCTCCTTGTCCCGCGCCACCCGGAGCGATTTTCGCAGGTCGCGCAGCTTGCCGTGAGCGCAGGCTTTCAGGTCAAGCGCCGCTCCGACCCAGCGCCGGGCGACCCTACCGCCGATGTGCTGATCTTGGACACGCTCGGCGAACTCAGCACCGCCTACGGCTTCGCCACCATCGCCTTTGTCGGCGGCACGCTTATCCCTCACGGCGGCCAAAGCATCATGGAACCCGCGCTGTACGCCAAGCCTATTGTCGCTGGACCTTCCATGCTGAACTTCCCGCAGATCATTGACGATTTTCTCATGCGCGGCGGCATCGCTCAGGTTAGCGCCGACGAGACCGACAAGGACGCGCAAAAGTCTCAGCTCACCGAAGCCTTCGTGCGCCTGCTGCTCGACGCCGACGCACGGGAGGCAATGGGCCGTGCCGCGTACTCGGTTTTTGAGGGCAGCCAGGGCGCGACCCAGTTCACCGTAGACCACATCGCCGCAATCTTTGAGAAGAAACTTGAGGAGACACACAAGCCATGAGCGAAGTCTTAGCCCGCATCCGCGTCCGCGAAACCGCAGGCATCCGCAGGTTTTTGTACCCTTTGTCAGTCGTGACTGGGCTGCCGACAACAATCGTGATTGGCAAGACTGTCGGAGAGATGTACGGAGCCTTGCAGAACTCGCGCGGCGAAACTATCCCCCGGCAGATAATCAGTCTTAACCGGGCATTTGATTATCGGATAGGCTTTGCGCTGTCGCTGGCTCCCGGCGAAACCCAGGAACTGGTCCTTGTGCAGGGAGCTTTTTTGGACACAATGCCTGACCCTCTGCACATAAGTACCACGCTTGACGGCGGTATCAAGAACACACAGGAACGGTTCACGGTATCAATTCATCCCGAAGGTAGTATCGGCGAAGTTGTCTATGATGGCGTTCGTCATCTGCGCGGTTCCAGTCAAATCCAGCGGAATGACGAGACGGCCTGGCATTCATCCACAATCGCACACAACTACGGCCTGGATAGTTTTCTCCATGCGCTTCTGCTGGCGAAAAGCCGCTATGAAGACGGCAGTTTTGCCCAGACACGCGCAGAGCTGACGGCTTGTAAATCGTGGGTGACTGTTACGCATCAAGTGGAACAGCCGAAGCCAAACGATGAAATCGTCTTCACGCTACCCCTCGCCGTCACGTCCCCTATGCTGACCTGTGACTTCGGCGTCGGCGGGTATGTGTTCGGCAAGCTGGACAGCAAGGCGAAAGAGATTGTCTGGCGGACGGAGTTCGGCGACGCGCCGTATGCCAAATGGACAATCGCAACGACGGGGCGCGTTGATTATGTGGGGGAAGTGGACAGCGCCGAGGCGTTCCTGCCGCAGCGCTGGTTCCATCTCATTGACAGCGATAAAGCACTGGCAGTGGCGGTGACTAAACTGCCAAAAGACTGCCGGGAGATGACGGTGCGGCTGACGCATGAAGGCGATATTTCTCTCGCGTTCACGCTCGGCGACACGGTGAGCGGCCCGGCAGAGTTCGGCGTCTGCTACCATTTTCTCAACGACGTTCCCGCGATTGCCGCCGCGACCAATCCACAGTCCATTTTGCTGCCGCCGACCGTGGAAGTTTTGGAACCCCTCCCTCTCGTTCCTCGCTCCCTCCCCTGTTAGGGAAGGGCTTTCGGAGCTCAGACCAAAGACGGGTGCGTTTGCGGCTTCGCTCTTTATTGCCCTTCCCTAACAGGGGAGGGAGCGAGGAACGAGAGGGAGGGGTTACTTCCCTGCCCGCATCTCAGCAAGCTCGGCTTTGCGCTGCTCGCCGATTTTCTTAAGCGCGTTCTGCCAGCCGCTTTCGTAGGGACGCAGAGTCTTAACCAGCGTCTCGGCGATGGCAAGATTGCGGAACCATTTCTTGTCCGCGGGGACAATGTACCACGGGGCGGTTTTGGCGGCGGTGGCTCCGAGGGCGGCTTCGTAGGCCGCCGTGTAATCGTCCCAGAAATCGCGCTCGTGCCAGTCGCCGGTGGACAGCTTCCACGCTTTCGCAGGGTCGTCCTCGCGGGCCAGCAGCCGCTCTTTCTGCTCGTCTTTGGTGATGTGCAGGAAGAACTTCATGATGATTGTGTTTTCGTCGGACAATAACTGTTCAAACTGATTAATATAACCGTAGCGGCGCGTGATTTCGTCGTCGCTGACCAGCTTGTGAACGCGCGTCACCAGCACATCTTCGTAATGGGAACGGTTAAAGATCGTAATGTTCCCCTTGCCGGGCGTCTGCTTGTGAATGCGCCACAAAAAGTCGTGGGCGGCTTCTTCCGGCGTCGGCACTTTGAACGAGGCGACAGCGCAGCCCTGCGGGTTGACATGGGACATGACATGCGAGATTGTCCCGTCTTTGCCCGACGTGTCGAGGCCTTGCAGGACAATCAAAACGCTGTGCGTCTGCGCGGCATAAAGTAGCTCCTGCTGCTTTGCCATCGTCTCGCCCAGCGATTGCAGCTCATTGTCGGCATCACTCTTTTTGGCTTTTCCGGTGTCGTCCGGGTCGTAATCGCTGAGATTGATTTTCTGCGGCTTGTCCAGCTTGACTGCGTAGGTCATTTGCGTATCCCCCTGCCCTATTGTAGCATACGCGCTTAAACAATCGTTAGACAACCGAGCGCACGACGCCGCCTTCGACGCGGAGGGCAGTGCCATTGACACCGGACGCGGCGGCGCTGCACACGAACGTAATCAGGGCGGCGACTTCGTCCGGCATCTCAAAACGGTGGATCAGCGATGACGGGCGAACGGACTTGAAGAACTCTTCTTCCACGGCCTTCTCGTCGCCGCCGTGCGCCTTCGCCATCTGGGCAATAAAAGTCCCGACGCCTTCGGATTTGGTCGGGCCGGGCAGGACAGAGTTGACCGTGACGCCGGTTCCGACCGTCAGCTCCGCGAGACCACGTGCAACGGCAAGCTGGGCCGTCTTAGTCATGCCGTAATGGATCATCTCGGCGGGGATATTGACGGCGGACTCGCTGGACACGAACACAATCCGCCCCCAGTTTCGGTCCTTCATTAAGGGGAAGTAGTGCCGGGACAAGCGAACTCCGCTCAGGACATTGGTCTCAAAAAAGCGCATCCAGTCGCCGTCGGTGATCTCACCGAACTCTTTCGGCTCAAAGATGCCCAGGTTGTTGACCAGAATGTCTACTTGGGGCATCTGCTTGATGGCCTCCGCGCAGCCGTCGGCCGTGCCTAAATCCGCCGCCACACCGGAGACTTTTTCGCTGCCGGTGTCGCTCTTAATCTTGCTGACCGCTTCGTCCACCCGCGCCGCCGTCCGGCCATTGACCACCACCGACGCGCCTTCCCGCACCAGCCCCAGCGTCGCCGCGTACCCAATGCCGGCGGTTGATCCCGTGACCAGCGCCGTCTTGCCTTCCAGTCCTAACTGCATGTCGTTTCTCCTTCAGCTACTCATGGAAACTTGTTGGGTCTGCCGCTGTCAAGCGACCGCAAACTCGGTATCCCGCCGCATCTGCTCCGACTTAAAGCCAAGCACAATGTCTTCTTTCGGAACACCAGCCGTGGCAAGTTCGTCTGTAATGCCGTCTTCCGTGCGGTCCCACTGTATCCACAGCTTGCCGTCTGCAACGTCAACATGCACAAGCGTAAAGTGAACGTAGTTCCCACGGTCCCAGCCGACAGTCACCAGAAGATAGCGGTCCCTCACTTCATCAAAGACGGCCTCGCATCGTAAGTCGCCATGCGCGTAGGGAATAGCGGCGTACTCATTAAAAATAGCTTTAATGCTGCGGCGATACCCTTCTAGCTTGTCCATTCTATTACTACCTCTTCCACCGGGTCAAAACTCACAACCTGTGCGGCATTTTTGCGAAGAAGTAGCTGCCCCAAGTCATCTTGAAACAAACTCACCATCACCTTTTGCGGCACGGCAAGGTAAAGAGAACGCTCAGGCTCAACTTCGTCCATCACTAAACGATACACTGCAAACTGTCCGACCGCCTTCTCCAAATCCGCCATTTCAGACGCACCGGCGAAACTCTTGATTTCCACCGCGATTAAGCGTTCGCCTTTTTGAGCGCCCAGCAGTTTCTTGGCCCCTAGATCAACATACATATCCCGCTTCCCCCAAACCAGGCGCAGCGGGTCGTGCGTGATTGTCCAGCCGTCCTTGATGAGCGCGTTTCGGACAGCATTGTGGTATTTGTCTCGTGCAGGCATGAACAATTATAGCACAGACAGACAGCAAAACGCCGGAGGTCATTGACCTCCGGCGGTTCTGTTACTGGCACAATCAGACAGCATAAGCGGGTTCGTGATGCAGAACCAGCAAGTGTTCAGCACTTAAAGTCGCCAGCGCATAGGTACGGCCCGCCTGATCTGCAAACTCAACTTCAAAGGCATCCGGCGCATACTGCTCCACGACAGTCCCCACTTGCCCACGCACAAGCCGATGCTCCGGCAAGTCCTGAACCAGCGTCACTACGTCATATTGTTGGATTTGCCCTTTCATAGCACTATTGTACCACCTCAATATCAGACGCATGTAACTTTTAGTGAATAATAATGTTTACGATACCTTGCTAATGGGTATAATCTGGTCCTAAATCATTCACGGGCAAAAGGAGAAACGAATTATGCAGAGCATTTTGTTGATGGAACAGGTAACAGAATACAACTTACATATCAAGCCAAAAGCCGACGCAGAATACTACCATTACCAAATTAGGTCATCACTAGACGAGGCGATTCAATATGCGATATACGGAATAAGAGCTGACGGCAAACGACATTCTCACCAATGTTGCATTAGTATCCAAGCACTCGAAACTGTCAGGAACAGACTGTTGAAACGTAAATCTGAGTTGCTCTTTTGTCGAAACTTTGAGAAATTGCACGAAATTGTACGGGAGTGCGCCGTGAGTGGTTTTGCCGCCCTATGTGTATATGACACTGCACTTCGGCTGGGAGCATATCTTGGCATTGGGCCGAAATATGTTTACCTGCATAGAGGAACGACAAAAGGGGCAACAATGCTGGGTTTAGATGTTTCTGGTGAGTTCATCCGCATACAGGAATTGCCTAAAGAGCTACAAAATATGCAGGCGGATGATGTCGAAAATTTCTTGTGCATCTACAAAGACGAATTGGGAGAGCGGCAACATGTATCTAAAAGTAGATGTCTTTCTCGTAAAACAAAGCGAACCTGCTAACAAGTTGAGCCAAGCAAAACCGCCGGAGGCCAATTGGTCTCCGGCGGTTCTTATTGTCGTTATGGATTGGAATGGGGAGCTGAGAATACGCCCATGCCGCTCCGAACGAACATTATTTCCAGGGCGATACTTTCATGTCGTAGATGTTTGGATGTACAGGCTGAGTTGAGGCCGTAAACTTAGTGTCAATCGTCCGGATTTCAGCTGAAAATCGAACAGCAACCACCGCAAAAAAGGCATCGCCTGTTTCTATCCCGTGATTTCGATGCAGAAGCCAAGCCTCGGCAGCAAGAGGCTCGGCATCAATCCAGGTAACCGGCATTGACATAAACTCCGCCACAGCAATGTCAACCTCGGATTGGGATAGCGTTGGGTTGGTGAACTTAGGGTCCAGTTTCTTGCGGCTGACATTGAAAAACTCAGCTAAACCCAAAGAAGGAGCGACAGCATCTACTGTTCGCTGCCTGATCGCTTGCAGCATTGGATCAGTCGCCGTAGAGTATTCCTCGTTGTACAAGCTAGAGGCAATCGCACAGGTATCTGGAACAACGTAGCGTAACGGCATGACGGATTATGCTCCTTCTTGAAGAAGTACATCCGAGGAAGCAGTCACCGGCATTCTTTGCCGATTGGCACGGATGCGTTCCAAATCCGTTTCAGCGGCACGACGGAAGTTCTCATCCAAGCGGTAACAAGCACTAAAAAACAGCATCTTGCCGTCTGCTGTCTGGCGACGACCGAGGTGATACTCGTTGCTACGGACGAAGCCATTGTCACGCGCCCACTGATCAATGTCACGGATCGCACTGACATTGTCAAGTGCATCGGAGGAAACCATGACTAGCGCTGCGTCATTTGTTTGCTCCGGTTGTGTCTGAATTATCATTATCTTGACCCTCCTGCTTATCTGTTTGCAGTAAAAGTAATTGTACCTGGTTTCAATTCAAACGAGCAAACCGCCGGAGGCCAATAGCCTCCGGCGGTTCTCATGTTTGTCAGATGGAGCAGGGAGCTTAGAAGCCGCCCATGCCGCCCATGCCGGGCATTCCGCCGCCCATGCCGCCGCCGCCCGCAGGGGCCGCAGAGGCTTTTTCGGGGCGCTCGGCGACGAGCGCTTCAGTGGAGAGGATCAGGCCGGCGATGGAGGCCGCGTTCTGCAAGGCAGAGCGGGTCACTTTGGCCGGGTCTACGATGCCCTGGGCAACCAGGTCGCCGAACTCGCCGGTGGCGGCGTTGTAGCCTAACCCGGTGTTCTTGATCTTCTCGACGATGACCGAGCCTTCGACGCCCGCGTTGTTGGCGATCTGGCGGGCCGGCTCTTCGAGAGCGCGTCGGATGATATTGACGCCGACCTGCTCGTCGCCTTCCAAATGGAGGTTGTCCAGAGCGCTGATAATCTTAATCAGCGTGGTGCCGCCGCCGGGAACGATGCCTTCTTCCACTGCCGCACGGGTGGCAGACAGAGCATCTTCAATACGGTGCTTCTTTTCCTTCAGCTCGGTCTCGGTGGCCGCGCCGACCTGGATGACGGCGACGCCGCCGGAGAGCTTGGCGAGACGCTCCTGAAGCTTCTCTTTGTCATAGTCGCTGTCGGACTTGTCAATCTGGGCCTTGATCTGGGCGATCCGGCCCTGGATGGACGCGGCAGACCCCTTGCCCTCGACAATCGTGGTGTCGTCTTTGGTGACGGTGACACGCTTGGCGGAGCCTAAATAGGACTCGTCTACGTTCTTAAGCTGAATGCCTAAATCTTCGGTGATGAAGCGGCCGTCGGTCAGGACGGCGATATCTTCCAGCATGGCCTTGCGGCGGTCGCCGAAGCCCGGCGCTTTGACCGCAACCACGTTGAACGTGCCGCGCAGCTTATTCACGACAAGCGTGGCAAGCGCTTCGCCGTCTACGTCTTCGGCGATAATCAGCAGCGGGCGGCCTGAGCGCACGACGCTTTCCAGCACCGGCAGCATATCCTGAATGCTGGAGATTTTCTTCTCGAAGATCAGGATATACGGGTCGTCCAACACGGCTTCCAGCCGCTCGGCGTCGGTGACGAAATAGGGCGAGATGTAGCCCTTGTCGAACTGCATGCCTTCGACAAGCTCCAGTGTCGTCTGGGTGCCTTTGGACTCTTCGACGGTGATGACGCCGTCTTTGCCGACTTTGTCCATGGCGTCGGCGATCAGCTCGCCGATGAGCTGAATTTTGGCGGAGTTTGTCGCGACCTGCGTGATGGACTCTTTGCCCTGCACCTGCACGGCCAGGTTCTTGATTTCGGCGACGGCGGCGTCCACAGCCTTGTCAATGCCGCGCTTGACCGCCAGCGGGTTGGACCCCGCGGCGACGTTTTTGAGGCCTTCGCGGACAATCGCCTGGGCCAGCACCGTCGCGGTTGTGGTGCCGTCACCGGCCACGTCGTTTGTCTTGGAAGCGACTTCGCGGACAAGCTGTGCGCCCATGTTTTCGAATTTGTCTTCGACTTCAATTTCTTTGGCAATCGTGACACCGTCGTCTACCAGGGAAGGTGAGCCGAACTTCTTCTCTAAAACAACGTAGCGTCCTCGTGGTCCAAGTGTCACTTTGACCGCATCGGCCAGCGTATTGACGCCGCGCTCAAGCGCCCGGCGTGCCTGCTCGTCAAACAATAATTCTTTGGCTGCCATAGTCTGTGTGTTCTCCTGTAAATAGCTTAGTTCAAGATGCCCATCACGTCGCCGGCTGTCAGGATAATCACATCCTCGCCGCCGACCTTGATTTCCGTGCCGCGATACTTGGCGTAAACGATTTTGTCGCCGATTTGAACGTCAACGGCGCTCATCTTGCCGTTGTCCAGCATCTTGCCCGGCCCAACGGCCAAGACTTCGCCCTGCTGGGGCTTTTCCTGGGCGGTTTCCGGCAGGATAATGCCGCCGCTGGTCTGGGTTTCGGCGTCCAGGGCCTTGATGACGATCCGGTCTCCGAGTGGTTTCAACATGATCTGACCTCCTTCAGTGGGTGTCTCTTTTTTGTAGTGCCTCTGGAAAATTGAATTCCGGTTATGATTATACTTTCATTTTAGCACTCGTGTCAAGAGAGTGCTAAAAGAAGAACCGACTTTGTGTGGTATGTTACACTCCGAAAAAATGTTCCAGAAACAAGAAAAAATCGCTCGCAATTTGCTTCAAGTTCCCGGTAAATATGCTATGATGTTTTACCCCGCAACGCCGCGACCCTTCACGCTCCCCACCCATAGCTCCACGCGCCAGTGCCGGCGACAGGGCGAACCGATTCAGAAAGGTTTCTGCATTATGTCTCCCGCTTTTCGCGGCGCAATCACGCTCGCGCTGCTCGGCCTCGCCGCCGGCTCTCAGTCCGCCCAGGCACAAGTTACCCAGGATTACAGCACAAACATCGTAGACCCGTTCTACACCAATGTCGCCAGCTTCACCACCACGACAAGCGCGGCTTCTCCGACGTTTGATCGGCCCGCTTTGGGCCTCGGAGGTGTCACCCCCGCCCCGCCGACAAGGTCGGGCCTCGGCAACGCAGTCGGCTACGCCGCTCAAGATTTCACGACGACTTCTGACGGCATCTATCGTGTGACAACGACGATTAACAGCGGCTATGCAGACCCGGCCACCAGCGCCACTGGAACAGATAACTTCGTCCAGGCACTTTACAAACCCACAGCATCCGGTTCGGGATTTAACCCGGCCTTATCAACAGCAAACGCGGTGCTGGCTTACAGCCAGGTGGCGTCCGGCGACAGCTACCAAGTGGGACTGAGCGGCAGCACGGCCTACACCCTTGTCAACGCCGGCTACTACAACTCCACTTTGACCGGCCCGCAGCTCAGTGTCGGCAGCGCGACGACTGCGGTTGATCTTTATCATGCCGGAACCACGATGAACGTCCCGCTGACTGCTTACCTGCCCGGCGGCAGCGTTCCGGCTCCCAGCCCTACCACTCAAACACTTACCCTTGCCGGAGGCGGCGCGATCAACAGCTTCAACAGCTTTACTATTGCCGGATTACAGGACGATTTTGCCGGCAGCCTCACCGCACAGCTGACCCATGACGGCGTCACCGTCTCCTTATTTGACCAGCCCGACAAAGGCAATTTCGGATCGTTCGCGGCGTTTGACCCATCACAGACATACACGTTCACCGATACCGGCGCGGACCTGCCGGCAACAATGGAGGCAACGGCCATTGACCCGAACAATCCGAATGGTCCTTATCCCCTGACCGGCGGCGCGTACAAGTCGCTGGGCCGGCTTGCCGCCTTCAATGGAGACACCCTTGCGGGTGACTGGACATTGAGCCTCCTGCACGGCACGAACGGCAGCAGCGTATCGTCGTTTCTGGGCTTCACGTTCAACACGTCTTCCACCGAAGCCGCCACGCCCGTGCCGGAAGCATCCACCTGGGTCGGCTTCGGCCTCGGCGGCTTTGTTCTGACACTGCTGGCCGCCAAGCGCCGCCGCACCGCTTCGGCTCTGTCGTAAGAATCGGTTTTAGAATAAGTCCCGAAAAGACTTTTTGAGCGAAAGGAACTTCCTTTGTCACTTTTACGAACTTCCGTGCTGACAGCCGCCGCGCTGGTCAGCCTCACGTCCGCTCTGCTTTCGGCACCGGCGCAGGCCGCGCCGCAAAGCGCCCGCATCGCCCTGCCCGGCGGGACGCCGTCGCTGGCGGCGGTTTCCAGCCTCAGCGGCCCGACAGACTCCGCCGCGCCCATTTCCATTGACATCTCCCTGCCGCTCCGCAGCCGGCCCCAGCTTAATCAGCTTTTGTCGGACATCTATGATCCGTCGTCGGCCCGCTACGGTCAGTATCTGACCCCGCAGCAGTTCGCCGCGCAGTACGGCCCGACGCAGGCTGACTACAATGCCGTCATTGCCTGGGCGCGTTCCCAGGGGCTGACAGTCACCGGCACGCACCCGGAGCACACGCTGCTTGGCGTTTCCGGCAGCGCCGCCACGGTCGGCGCTGCGTTCGGCGTCCAGCTGTACGACTTCGAAAGCCCATCCGGGCGCATCTTCCACGCCCCGCTGTCCGCGCCCACCGTACCGAGCGGATTCTCCGGACGCATCAGCGGCGTCATCGGTCTGGACAACGCCACCGAGCGGACCCCAAACCTGCGCCGGCAGGAGCCGGTTTCGGTGCTTGCCGGCGGGTCGACCGAGCAGGGGAGCGGCCCGCTCGGCGGCCTAACCCCGAAGGACCTTCGTACTGTTTACAACCTCAACAAAACGGGACTGGACGGCTCCGGCCAGACCCTGGCTTTGTTCGAGCTGGACAGCTACACCGTGAAAGATGTCCTGCGTTACGAGCGGACCTTCGGGCTGCCGATTGTGCCGCTGGAAAACATCAACGTGGACACGACGGACTCCAGCTTCCCGCGTGTTCCCGGCGGGGGAACATCGGAAGTGATCCTGGACATTGACATGCAGATCGCGTTCGCCCCGCGAGCGTCCAAAGTCCTGGTGTATGTCGGCCCGAACACCGGTCAGGGTTCTTTGGATACCTACCAGCAGATCGCAACCGAGAACCGGGCCAAACAGATCAGCACGTCTTGGGGTTTGTGGGAAGACAACGAGATCGGCGCGGACGCCAACGGCACGTTTATCGTCAGCCCCTCGGTGAACGCGGAGGATCAAATTTTCCTGCAAATGGCGGTGCAGGGGCAGACCATCTACTCCGCCGCCGGTGACAACGGCGGTGTGGACAGGTACGACGCCTCGCCGACGGCCTACTTCGCGCAGGATCCGGCGGCCCAGCCGCTGATGTGCAGCGTCGGCGGCACGACGCTGACCGTCGCGAAGCCCGGCGTGGATGAAACGTACAAGTCGGAAACCACCTGGAATGCCGGCTCCTACTTGGCCGGAGCGGGCGGCGGCGGCGTCAGCATCTTCTGGGGTCTGCCGAGCTACCAGAAGGCGGCGGCAACCCTTTCCCATTCAGTCAGCCCAAGCGTTTCTATCTACGCCCGCAACGTGCCGGATGTTTCTCTGGTGTCTGATCCCGGTACCGGGGTGGACGTTTATGTCACCGACCCGGCGACCGGCCCGAACTACTACACTTACGGCGGCACGAGCGATGCATCGCCGATGTGGGCCGGCTTCACCGCGCTGGTCAATCAGGGCCGCGCCCAGGCCGGCAAAGGCCCCATCGGCTTCATCAACCTGGCGCTTTACTCCTTTGGTCCCGGCGGCGTGAACCGCTACACGCAAGCCGGCGGCGCGGTGACTGACCACTACGCGCTGGACTTCCACGACATCGCCGACGGCAGCAACAACATTCCCTACCCTGCCATCAAGGGCTACGACCTGGCAACGGGCCTGGGAACCTTCAACGGCGGCAACCTGCTGAATGACCTGGTTGCGCTTCCGTAACTTGGCTGAAACGAAAAGCCCCTGCCGAACTCTCGGCAGGGGCTTTTTCTTGTGGTTTCTTGTCTCTACAGCAGGACGCCGACGACGCAGGCGGCCATAAGCGATGATAATGCCCCGCCGAACATGGCGAGGAGGCCAAGACGCGACAAGTCCGAGCGGCGGTGCGGGGCCATGCCGCTGATGCCGCCGACTTGGATGGCGACGCTGGAAAAATTGGCGAACCCGCAGAGGGCATAAATCGTGAGGACCGCCGAGCGGGGCGTGATGAAATGCGGGTTTGCGCTTAGGGCTTGGGACATCTGCAAGTAGGCGACAAACTCATTGACGGCGGTTTTGATCCCCAGCAGCGGCCCGACCTGCTTGGCATCGTGCCAGGGCATTCCGGTCAGCCAGGCGAATGGGGTCGCGATCCAGCCCAAAATCTGCTGGAACGACAGCGTGGGATAGCCGAAGAAGTGGCCGGCCCAGCCAATAATCGCGTTCAGCAGGGCGATCATGGCGATAAACACGATCAGCACCGCGCCGACGTTCAGCGCCAGCGTCAAGCCTTCGAGCGCCCCTCGCGTCAGCGCGTCAATCGCGTTGACATCCGTGCGGTCTACCGTAATCTTGACGGTTCCAGCGGTTTCGGGCGTCTTTGTTTCCGGGAAAATCAGCTTGGCGACCACCAGTGACGACGGTGCGGACAGCAAAGACGCGGCCAGCAGATGCCCGGCGGCATCCGGGAAGAAGCCGCTCAACATGGCGGCGTAGGCGGCGAGAACGCCCGACGCGATGTTGGCAAACCCCGCCGTCATAATCGCCATCAGCTCGGAATTGGTGGCCTTTGCCAGGAACGGCTTGACCATCAGCGGCGCTTCGGTCTGCCCGACAAAGATATTGGTCGCCGCCGCAAGAGTTTCCGCCCCCGAAGTCCCCATTGATCGCTGCATCACCCAGGCAATGCCCTGAATAATCTTCTGCATGACGCCGGAGTAGTAGAACAAGGCGGTCAGCGCACAAAAGAAAACAATGGTCGGCAGCACGTAAAACGCAAAATAGCCGCCGACATGTGCGTAGGCCGTCGGCTGCAAAATCGGCCCCATCTGCGGATCGCCTAGCGGCAGCCCGACAGGGATATTGTTTCCGAGCGCCAGGTCCCCAAAGACAAACTTGCCGCCTTGCTGCGAGAAGTCCAGCAGATTACGGATCGCCGCGCTGGCATAGGCGAAGCCGTGCTTGCCCGGCGCAGTGTCCAGCACGAGAAATGCAAACATAAACTGGATGCCAAAGCCCCACAGCACCAGCCGCAGCGGCGTCTTCTGCCCCCGCCTCCGTACCTGCCCCACCCCATAAGCCACCGCCGCAAACATAAACAAGCCCAGCAAAGAGCGTCCGCGCAGCAGCCAGGAGCCGCTTTCCGCCACCCGCGCCGCCGTTTCTGATGCAAACGGCGGGCCGAGCGGAACGACGCGGGCAGCAAGCGACGGCCCCTGCGCGTGGGCCGCAGCCACGCAAGCAGCGCCGAGGAGAAGAAGGCAGACGGCATATAACAGACGGCGTGATAAAAGATGGTGTGAAGTTAAGGGCATAGCGGGCGGGTTCCGATCTGTGGAATTCGAGAGCCACCGGCATTGGAAGTGCCGGTAGTATTGCTCTGACGGCGGCGCTGCCATGCCTGCTTTCATTCCCCGCAAAAGTCCTAAATTCCTTGTCAATCTCGAATTCTTCGTCTGCCGGGTATAATCGCACCGAACCATCTTTCTGAGGAGCACTCACACGGCTATGATTGTCACCACCAAGACATTATTCGAACATGCTTACGGCAAATATGCCGTCGGCGCTTACAACATCAACAACGCCGAGCAGGCGATGGGCCTGTTCCGGGGCAGCATTGATTCTCAGTCACCGTTTATCATCCAGATTTCCAAAGGCGCACGCGCCTACACCGACAAGCGGATGCTGGAAGCGATTATCCGGGCCTGCGACGAGATTTTCCCCGAAGCCGTGTTTGCCGTCCATCTGGATCACGGCGACGAAAAGACCTGCTACGAGTGCATTGACAGCGGCTTTTATTCCAGCGTTATGATTGACGCCTCCCATGACCCGTTTGACGAGAACGTCGCCATCACAAAGCGCGTCGTCACCGCCGCCCATGCCAAAGGCATCAGCGTTGAGGCAGAACTTGGAATGCTCGGCGGCGTGGAAGAAGACATCGCCGTAGACGAGAAAAACGCGCTCCTGACCGATCCCGTGGAAGCCAAAGAGTTTGTCGCCCAGTCCGGCTGCGACTCGCTCGCCTGCGCCATCGGCACGTCCCATGGCGCGTACAAGTTCTCCGGCGGCCAGGGTCTGCACTTTGAGCGCATTGCGGCTATCCAGGAGCAGCTCCCCGGCTTCCCGCTGGTCATGCACGGCTCGTCGTCGGTCCCGCAGGATGAAGTCGCCCGCATCAACGCCGCCGGAGGCAAGCTCAAAGAAGGCGCGAAGGGCGTGGACGCCGACCAGTACCTCCCCGCCGCCAAGCTCGGCGTCTGCAAGGTCAACATTGACACCGACGGGCGTTTGGTCTGGACCCGCGTCCACCGCGAGTTCTTCGAAAGCAAGCCGGAAGACTTCGACCTGCGCTCTCCCGGCAAAGTCTTCATTGCCGAGTACGCCAAGTTCATCGTCAGCCGCTCCAAGTATCTCGGCTCCGAAGGCCAGCTTGCGTCGGTGCGCGAGTTCGCTGAAAGCAAGTAGAAACCTACCCCCCCTTCCCTGTTAGGAAGGGGGAGACGAGAAAGAACATTTTGCTATGGACGAATCCCAGCCCTCTCAAGTGTTCCTGTTCGACAGCAGCGACCCAGAAATGCAGCAGGCCTACGAACAAGCACGCGCGAACTTCCGTTACTTCTGGCGGGAAATCGCTTGGGAAAGACGCCGGATTGTCCCGGCTTTAGACCTGGCGTGTGTCAAAGCCCCCTTTTCTGACGGGGAGCAGGCTAACCCCGCATCGGGCAACGTTGAAGTGGAACAGATGTGGATAAGCGAGATCGATTTTGACGGCGAGATCGTCAGCGGTGTTCTGCTGAATGCCCCAAACTGGCTGAAGACGGTCAAGGCAGGCGACAGCGTTCAAATACCGCTCGTTCATATCAGCGATTGGATGTATGCGATCCACGGGAACGTATATGGAGCTTACACGGTAAACCTCATGCGCTCCCGGATGAGCGAGCAGGAGCGCAAAGAACATGACCGCGCCTGGGGCCTGAAGTTCGGCGACCCGCGCCGTATCCGTGTGGTGCCGGCAGAACAAATGCCGGAGACGCAGGAGCACCCGATGAGCGAGGCGATGGCACCGCCCCTGAGAGACCAACTCGCACAAAGCCCGGCCATGCGGGACGCAAAAGACGACATGGGCTGGACTCTGCTGCATTACCAGGCGCTGGCGGGTAGTGCGGCCACCGTTCGGGTATTGCTGGAAAGCGGTGCCAACCCAAATGCGGTGACTAATCGCGGGTGGACGCCCTTGCGATTTGCCGAGGCGCTTGGCTGGGATAAAGTCGCTGCGCTTCTAAAAAACTCAGGAGGAAGATGATGCTTCTTAATCCTCGCCTCGGCATCTCCACTTGGAGCCTGAACAAATCAATCACTGCCGGTACGCCGCTGCTGGATATTCCGGCGCGAGTGGCGGCGCATGGGCTGGGCAAGCTGGAAGTCTGCCATTTCCACCTGCCAAGCACCGACGACGCTTACCTCGCCAAGTTTCGGGCCGCTCTCGATACCACAGGCGTCGAGTTCTACACGCTGCTGATTGACGAAGGCGACATCACTCATCCCGATCCCACCGAGCGCAGAAAGGCGCTCGCCATGATCAGTGACTGGATCGAGATCGCCGCAGAATGCGGAGCTAAACGTGTTCGGGTCATCGGGGGATACGCCGAGCCGAGCGAAGCCGCCCTGCATCTGAGCGAAACAGGCTTTCGCAATATTCTTCGCCATGCCGAAGACCATGATATAGAGGTCGTGACCGAAAACTGGCACCGGCTTTTGGATAGCCCAAGCGCCGTGCGAACACTGCTGGAACGGCTGGATGGGCGTGTCGGCCTAAAGCTGGATTTCGGCAACTGGCCTGCCGACCGCAAGCACAACGACCTGCCGCTGATTGCAGATTTAGCCGAATGCACCCACGCCAAAGCCCACTTTCCCGCGCCGGGCCAGATGGACACCGCCGACTTTACGCGCTGCCTGGACCTCTGCCGAGACGCGGGGTTTGCCGGGCCGCACATTCTGATTTTCAGCGACCCCGGCGACGAATGGGAGGCGCTCGATCAAATGCGTGACACCGTCCTGCCGTATGTTGGGGGCGGCGCGTGATCTATGCCATCGGCGATGTTCACGGCGAGAACGAAGCGCTGCGCCAGATGCTTGCCAAGCTTCCCGTCGCGCCGTCTGATTTGGTGATCTTTCTGGGCGACGCGATCAATCGCGGCCCGGACCCGTTTGACTGCGTGGAGCAGATTTTGGCGTTTGATCGCTGCAACAAAGTGTTTGTGCAGGGCAACCATGAGGAAGCTTTGCTGCTGTTTTTGGAAGACGGCGAATTAAGCGTGCTTGCGGGCCTAGACGCTCAAACGACGCTGGACTCGTATGCCAAGCGCGGTTATGCACTGACGCCGGGTGACCCAAGCTCCCTCCCCCTGCCTCATCTGCGCTTGTACGCTCAAGCGGAACCCTGGACTCTGCCGTTTTATATCACCGACGACTACATCTTCACCCATGCCGGCTGGGATTTGGCCCTGCCGCTCCCGATGCAGTCCACGGGAGCGCTGCGCTGGGGAAAAGTCAAGGGCGAAAAACAGCCCTGGTGGCGGCAGACCGTCGTGCGCGGCCATACGCCGTTTCCGAAGGTCATGTTCGCCCGGACAAAGCAGTATATCGGCATGGACACAGGGTGCAGCATGGGCGGGCTTCTGAGTGCCGTCGCCCTGCCGCCCGGCGAAGTCTTCACAGCCCGGCCTGCGTCTTACCGGCCCGATTGGTACACGCGGCTGCGGGCCTGACAGTACCCGGCATTTCCAGTGCCGGTGTCATTTGTGCAGCAATGCCGTCACCGGGTATACTTTACGTCAATTATGAAACATTCAATGACCGCGCCGACCCGTGACGAGTTTATCGAAAAAGCGAAATCGGGAAACCTCATTCCCGTCTGGCGCGAAGTGCTGGCGGACATGGAAACGCCGGTGTCGGCGTACCGCAAGATCGCGGGAGACCGCCCAAACTCGTTTCTGCTGGAAAGCGTAGAAGGCGGCGAGCGCCTGGCTCGCTACTCATTTCTTGGCAGTGACCCGTTCCTGATCTTCCGCTCCAAAGGCGATACGGCGACAATCACCGAAGGCGAGCGCACTGAGACGGTGAGGCTGGCCGCCGGGTCGCGGGACCCGCTGCATCTGCTTCAAGAACTTCTGGCGCGTTATCTTTATGTGCCGTCGCCGGAGCTGCCGCCGTTTGTCGGCGGGGCGGTGGGGATGATCGGCTACGATACGGTGCGCTTCTTCGAGAAGCTGCCGATGCTTGCGACAGATGATCTTGGTTTAGACGACTGCATTTTTTTGTTCACCGACGCGCTGCTCGTCTTTGACAACGTCAAGCACAAAGTTCTCACGCTTTGCAATGCCCGCATCGCGCCCGGCCAGGATGCAGGGGAAGCGTATGATGCCGCCACGGGCAAAGTGAACGCACTGCTGGAACAGCTTCAAGCGTCGCCCAAACTGCCGGCCCCGCCGCAGCCCGGCGCGTCCGGCGAGATGTTCGTCTCAAACCGCACGGAAGCCGACTACAAAGACGCAGTCTTAAAAGCCAAAGAGTATATCGCCGCCGGAGACACGTTTCAAGCGCAGATTGGGCAGCGGCTTTCGAAAACGCTTCATGCCGACCCGTTTGACGTGTACCGCGCCCTGCGCTCCATCAACCCGTCGCCGTATATGTTTTATCTGAACTTCGGCGATACCACGCTGATCGGCGCGTCCCCGGAGATACTCGTCGGCGAGAATGGCCGAAAAATCACCATTCGTCCGATTGCCGGCTCGCGGCATGGACGCGGCAAGACTGCTGCTGAAGATGACGCCATCGCGGCGGACCTGCTGGCAGACGAGAAAGAACGCGCCGAGCATATCATGCTGGTTGATCTCGCCCGCAACGACATCGGGCGCGTTGCCGAGTACGGCAGTGTCTGCGTCAATGAGCTGATGGTGATTGAAAAATACTCCCATGTCATGCACATTGTTTCCGAAGTCACCGGAACCCTGCGCGGCGGCCTCGACCAATTTGACGTACTGCGGGCGGCCTTCCCGCACGGCACGGCGACCGGTGCGCCGAAAGTCCGCACGATGGAGATTATCGAAGAGCTGGAGCCGACCCGGCGCGGCGCATATGCCGGCGGCATCGGTTATTTTTCGTTCAGCGGGGCGATGGATTTGGCGCTGACAATCCGCACGGCAGTCGTTAAGAACGACACGATTTATGTGCAGGCGTCCGGCGGCGTCGTCGCCGACTCCGTTCCCGAATACGAGTACCGCGAAACGCTGGCAAAGATGCGTGCCTTGACACGGGCCGTCGAATGGGCCGAAGCGGGGCTGGAGTAACTCATGCGGCTTCCCTTTCTCATTTACTGCTCTCTGCTGAAGAAGCCTCAATATCGCCAGCTGCGTGATTTAGCTAATGTCAATCAAGGTGCCGTCGACATGACAGAAATAGACAAAGCGATGCGTGAGGGGGTCGAGAGTGGAAAAAACACGCGAATATATTGCACTTAAGGAGGCTGGAAGTATCTAATGCCCTACCCGATTACAAGAATACCAACCGACGATGCGGCGCTCCGGGATGCACACTCGGAAGAACTTCGTATTTACATCAAGCAGCAGATTTTGTCCGAATACGGTACAGAGAACCCGGACCTTATGCTTGATGTGGTCGTAGCCCGCCGAAGCGATTACGATGAAGTGAAGGTTTTTTTGACAAAAGCTTCGCTCGTTGACGAGGCAAAAAGGTTTTTGCGCCGAATTGAAGATGAACTCGCAGCGGAAGGCATCGCCGTCTTAACTTATGTCCGCACATGGACAGGCCCCGCATCCCAACTGGCTTAAAGGCAGTATTTTATGCCGACGATAGTATTGACCAGTTTCGCTGATGATCGCCGGGGTGTGCCACGCTTACCGGGACACTAATGTCACCGAGGAAGTAAGACGGTGTTCCAGACAATCAGCTTGTCCTCGTGCCACAGCATCGCCCGAACATCTCCGTCCTGAGTGAATGCAAAGCCGAGGGCGTCCGGGTCCTGGTAGCACAGCCGCAGCAGCGCCTGGTTGCGCGGGCCGAAGCTGTGCAAAGAAATCGGCGTCAGCTCCGCCTCGGAAGCCATCTCATCGCCTGCCAGATACACTCGTTCCGGCAGCCTGCCGGAACTCGGCTGCCCGCCGAAGCTGATTAAATCCAGATGCGGGTCTAAACGCAAAATCCCCTCCACCCGCGACAGGGACGCTAAAAAGTGAAGCGCCTGCGCGATTTCCAGGTCGCTGCCCGGCGTCTCCATCAGCAGAGAGGGTTCCTGAAAGTCCAGATCGTCCAGGGAAATGTTCTGCGACGCGAGGCGCTCCGACAAAGAGCCGACCGACTGTACCTGCTGACGGATCGCCTCCACCGCGCGTTTTTCCAGAAGATGTCGCAGCTGCGAGAAAGCTGCCTCGTGCGGCGGCGGCAGCCAGTTTTCCTTTCGCCCGATTTCTTTTCGCCCAAGATTGTCCCGGCGCGTGGTCAGCGCCACCGAGCCGCCCAAACGGGTTGCGAAAACGCGCCCCAGCAGGTCAATCAGTGCCCTGCTCCAGAACTGCTCCAAAGTTTGCGGCCAGTCCTGCTCGCTCAGAAGAACCTGACCGCCGGGCAGCGGGAACGACCCGGCGGAAAGCAGCGGCGACGCAGCGATGCCGCTGGGCAGCAAGGCCTGAACCGCAGGAAAGACATCTTGGAAAAGCGCCGACAAACGGTCCCGGACCGGGCCGCGCTCAAACACTGTGAGGGCGGAAAGATGGAGATGGTTCCGGCGCAGCTCCAGCGGATAATCCAGCCCGACATCCACTTTCAGATGCGCCGGACCTAAAATCTCTACGCCCAGCAGCCCTGAGTGAGCTGCCCCAGCGCTGCGCGGAACAATTCCCTGGATCACAAGAGGCTGCACCTCTCTCCCAGATACGTCTCCCGCAGAAACCAGCAATGCCGAGTGCGAACCCGCGGCGGTGAGAAGCGAGGCCAGGCTGCCGACATGAAGCGGAACCGGCGGCCTCAGCAGCAGATGACTGCATTTCGGCGCGTCCGGGCGGTTTACCGGACTTTGCCACACCACCCGCCTCGTTTCCGGCTGCCCCAGCTCCCCTCGGAAACTCACCTGGTAGAGTGCGTCAAAGAAGACCTCGAGAAGCCATTCTTCCGGCGGCTCCGGCACGGAGACGGTCAACGCGCGGAAGACAGCGTGTGCCAATTCGCGCGGCCCCTGGTCTTTTGTGTCCTCTATAAATATCTGGTTTTGAGAGTTCAACGGTGTTAGTTTCGAGGTTCCACAAAAATTCTTTTCTATTGTACCAGATTTTGCGGCGCAAGTTGACCCACAAGCGGAAGCGGAGGGCGGCATCAGGAAACAAAATCAGGAAACAAAATATTCCGGCGAATGCTTGCAGATAAGGCTGTCTCTGCACGAGCCGAGAAAAGGGCCATTCTTCCACTGCTTGACCGCCGGCTCTCACTGTAACGCCGCCGGCGAAGAAGTAGGCGTAGGGGGCTTCGCGGCGCAGTATGTTGATATTGGCCGAAATCATTGCGTATTGTAGTTCGGCATCCTCGGCTCATTCAAGCCAAGCACCACACTGTTCCAGCCTCGGCGGCTTGCTTTTGGCGATATAAGGCTCACCCTTGATTTTCAGCAGCGGACTTTTTGTCATGCTGACTCTCATTCTGCGGCATTCCAAGCCGCCGGGAAGAAGTGCTGCTTGAACTTCATGGTCGCATAGCGGTCAGTCATGCCGGCGATGAAGTCCGTCACCCGCCGAGCGCGGGCTTGGGTTGTCTCGCCTTCGAACTCGGCGGGGGCAAGATCGTCCATCGGCAGCAGCATTTGCGACGATCCCATATACAAACGAAACAGCTCTTTAAGCATGAACTGAGCCTTGTGCAGCTCGACGTTGCCGCGCGTGTCCATTGTGTAGACGTTCGCGTACATGTAGTCTTTGAGCTTGTTGGTGGCGTCCAAGACCCGCCCGGTCATTTTGACTTCCGGCTGCCCGGCGCTGCTTTCCAGGACGTTCATCACCATCGTGCCGATGCGCCCCGAATGGGAGTGTCCGAGAACGTCCAGCGTGTCCTGCGGCAAATCGGCTAAGTTTAAAACTCCGGCCCGGACACTGTCGTCAATGTCGTGGTTGATGTAGGCGATTCGGTCGGCGATGCGAACGCACATTCCCTCAAGCGAGGTCGGCAGGTTCGTTCCTTCTACAATCCCCAAGTCCTTGCTGCCTTTGGAATGGCCTAAAATGCCGTCGCGCACTTCCCAGGTCAAATTGAGTCCCTGCCCGTGCTTTTCCAGCACATCCACAATGCGTAGGCTCTGGTCGTAGTGCTTGAACTCCGCGCCGGGAACATACTCGCGCAGCACTTCGCCGAGCGCTTCCTCGCCGCCGTGTCCAAACGGCGTGTGGCCGAGATCATGTGCCAGCGTAATCGCTTCGGTGAGGTCTTCATTGAGGCGCAGGGCGCGGGCAATCGTCCGGGCGATCTGCGCGACTTCCAGGGTGTGCGTGAGGCGCGTCCGGTAATGGTCTTCTTCCGGGTCAATAAACACCTGCGTCTTGTGCTTTAATCGCCGAAATGCTTTGGAGTGGAGAATGCGGTCGCGGTCGCGCTGAAACTCGGTGCGAATGGGGTCCAGTTCTTCGGTCTTTTGCCGCCCGCGTGTCTGGGCCGCCTGCACGGCATACGGCGAAAGCATCTCGGCTTCCAGCGCTTCCTGATATTCACGAAACTGCGTTGGTGCAAGCGCTGGCATATTCATACACTCATTGTACCCTCATGCATTGTACCCCCATGCGCCGTTTCGGGTACAATAAACGCATGAGTATTGCACTTGCCCCGCCGTCGCCCACCGTCATCCCGGCCGAGATTGACGACCCTATCAACGCCGCGATTTTAGCCGTTTCCGAGGACACCATTCAGGGCTTTACGCCGGACCCGTTTGGCGAAATCGCCGACAAATCGGGCGTTCCCGTGTCCACCGTCATTGAGCGTATTCAGGCCATGCTGCGGGCAGGGACCATCCGCCGCGTGCGGCAAACGCTGATGGCAACCAATCTCGCTCAGGGGTCTCTCGTCGCCTGGCAGGTTCCCGCGGACAAGCTCGATGCCGCGTTCAGCTTTCTGTTTGACCAGGACCCGTTTTCCGGCCACGTCGTCATCCGCTCCACGGACGCCGCGACGCCCGGCTCGCAGTATCGTTTATGGACGACGCTGAAAGTGCCGCAGGGCTATTCCATTCAGAAGTACGCGGACTTTCTCGCCCAAAAGATCGGTGCGGACCATTACCGCCTGATGCCCGCGAAGCGCCTGTTCGCCCTCGGCGTCGGCCATCTCCGGCGGCGCGGCATTCCCATCGGCAGCCTCGCCGACGTTCCCGCCGAAGTTTTAGACACCAACATTGTTGAATTGAGCGTTCTGGACTGGCAAGTCTTGACCACGCTGAAGCGCGAGTTTGAGCCGCACGAAATCGTGCGCGATTTATGGCAAGCGCGGGCCGACGAAGCAGATGTTGATCTCGTCACGTACCTGTCCGTCGCCCGGTCCCTCCACAACCGGGGCGTCATTGGCCGCTTCTCGACGTTTTTGGAACACGTCAAGCCCACGGCAGGCGACCAGCGCGTCACCCGCTACAATGCCCTGTTCCACTGGGCCGTCCCCGCAGGCCGCGAGATTGAGACAGGCCGCGAGATTGGCCGGTTCCACATTATGACCCATGCCTACTGGCGCGACGGCGGCCCGGAGTTTAAAAACGTCAACATCATGGGCGTCGCCCACGGCCTCGACAAGTCTGTCCTGCTGGCCCACAAAGCCGCCATGGACGCACACCTAGAGGCCCTCGGCATCCCCGTCAGCTACACCAACGTCTTTTGGGGCGGCCGCAGCGAAATCAAGCCCTCCGAAATCGCCCCCGCCGCCTACCGCGCCTTCTGCCGCGAGAATGGGATTGACCCGGACGCGATGCGCTAACTTGATGGCGCGTCCGGGGGTTCGGTTCCGTCAGCTATTGCCTGCGTCGTTTCAAGCTCATGGATAAAAGCTTCTAAACTCAGGTTAGAAGTGCATAAAGACATGAGCTTTTTATGCTTCGTGTAGTCCGCGGAAATGTCTTCGTAATAGCGGGAGTTTTTGCTGTGGGGGTCAATGGAGTAGGGTTTCTTCGTTTTGAGGCCCTGGTTCAGCGTGTTTAAGCAATTAACCGTTTTACTCTTCTTGCTGTCGGTAAAGAAAAGCGGCAGCAGCCAGCACTCAATGGATTGCACTGAAACGGCAAAGACAATGCGGTTTACATAGTTGGCGTAGAACTCCGGGTCTATCTGTGCGATAAGCTTTTCCCTGACACGTTCATACATATCCTCATCGGAAAACTCGTTGCCCTCTTCATCCCTACTGCTGACGCCATAGTCAGCGGCCACATCAGTATCAATCTGCACGATGACATAGTCGTTGAACTGAAACGCGCCGCGAAACTCCTCACTGGCACAGTATTCCAAAACTTTATGCCAGTTGCCAAAAGTAATAGTGCGGTTCCTGTCTGTCTGGTCCCGGAGTGGCTGGAGAGGATTGACTTCAAGGTCCGGGTCATCGAAGAAACCGAACAAAATGTTCTCAATGACTTTCTGATCGGTAATACCTTCCGTGACAAGAGCGAAGCTAGGCATTAGAAGTTTCCCGGCAGGCCGCCCAAATATCCCCGCAAGAACGCTTCTGAGAGGCGAACAGGCTTCTGATCAGGCAGAGACGCTTGCTTCGTCACTCGTTTCACTTTCGTATGCCCCAGCTTGTTGCGAGAAACGACATACAAACGCTGCTCATCATCATTTAAGTCGAGTCCATCCAGCACAGCGGGGTTGTGGGTGGTCACAATAGCTTGCTTATTATGCGTCTTGGCGAGATCAACTAGCTCTTTCAACAACTGGCTGCACAGCTTGGGGTTTAGGGAAGCATCAATGTTATCAATGGCAAAGAACGACGGCGTTTCCCGGCTGATAAACAATGTGAAGTAGAACAGCAGAAACAAAAAGCCTTCGTTAGCGCTCTTTTGAGTGAAGTAGGATAGGCTCTCGTCTAAGTACCTGTCCTTGATGTTGAGGGTTCTTTCGCCGGTGGACACGCCGGGCGCAACCTCAAAGTCGTCAAACCAGTCCAGCAAAGTGAGCCGCTTCTTAATTTCGTTTATGCGCTCCTTGTTCTGGTCGTTGGATAGTACCGTGAGCAACTTGAACAACCCTTCTCCTTTTATCCCAAGAGGCTGGATTTGGCCTTCTGTCTCAAATGTTCTTAGTGATGTGTTTTCGGGAGAGTATATTAAAAGGTTTTGTAAGTTGTCAGGAACCGAAAGGTTCCGGCTGATCTCCTCAAGCTTACGAACAATCTCATGCACTGCTTCGATGTTCAAACTGGGGTTTAGTGCTTGAAGCCTCTCCTGAAGCGATTTAATAGTATCTCCGGGATGATTAACACCTTCAATCGCAACGTCACGCCAGGTTGAATATCCTGTATGGTCTTCGTTTCGCAAGACGCAATGAAAAGTTTTTGGCTCTACTGGGCTATCAGCAAATGAACTTTCAGTGTAGCCTCCTGTGACTGCAATAGCAATATCTTCTTTGGTATGCTTTGCTTCAAATGCCGAGCGCATGAAATGAGGATTATCTGGAACCCGAATACCGCGTGATGCTAAGAACTCGTGATCGAGTTTATTGGCGGCGGCGGCGGAACACAGGGCAACGGCTTCTAAGATGTTGCTCTTGCCGCTGCCGTTTGCGCCAATGAGAACGGTCATTCTGCCCAAGTCCATGTCAAGTTCTTGAAGCGATTTATAGTTTTTGACGGACAGATGGCTAATCATGTGGGATGCCTCTTCAAAGGAGCGATACTTCTGGTTTATACCTGATTATCAGCGCTTTCATCCGGCACGTTCTCTTGCAACTCTTTGAGCCAAACCGTTGCTTCGGAGTCGGAGGGCGCTCGCCAGTCGCCTCTGGGGGAGAGGGAGCCGCCGGAGCCGACTTTGGGGCCGTTGGGCATGGCGGAGCGCTTGAACTGGCTGGTCTGGAAGAAGCGATATAAGAAGAGGCCAAGCCACTTCTTGATGGTCGGCAGGGCGTACTCGCTTTTTTTGTCGTCGGGGAACGGATCGGGCCAGGTGCCGGTCAGCTTGTCGCCCCAGGCTTGGGAGGCTAAGTAGGCGACTTTGGAGGGGCGGAAGCCGTAGCGGGTGATGTAGTAGAGGTGGAAGTCTTGCAGCTCATACGGGCCGATTTTGTCCTGGGTGCTTTGGAACGGCGACTGGTCATCGTCCCCGGCGGCATGGGGGACAAGCTCCGGCGAGATTTCGGTGTCTACGATGGCCTGCACTAAAGCAGACGTGAGCGGGTCGAACTGCTCGGTGGCAATGATCCAGCGCAGGAGGTATTGGATAAGTGTCTTTGGCACGGAGGCGTTGACGTTGTAATGCGACATCTGGTCGCCGACGCCGTAAGTCGCCCAACCCAGGGCCATTTCGCTGAGGTCCCCCGTGCCTAACACCAAGCCGTTGTGGAAGTTGGCTAAACGGAACAGGTGCGAGGTGCGCTCGCCGGCCTGGACGTTTTCGAAGGTGATATCGTAGACCGGCTTGCCATCAATGAACGGATGGCCGATGTCCGAGAGCATTCTGAGGCACGACGGCTTGATGTCGATTTCATTGGACGTGATGCCAAGTGATTCCATCAGGCCGAGCGCGTTTGACCGCGTGCCGCTGCTGGTGGCAAAGCCCGGCATGGTGTAGCCGAGAATGTTCTCACGCGGCAGCCCCAAGCGGTCCATTGTGCGGGCGGCGACAATCAGCGCGTGGGTCGAATCAAGGCCGCCGGAGACGCCGATGACGACATTTGAAATGCCGGTGCTTTGCAGCCGCTTCATCAGCCCATGCACCTGGATATTGTAGGCTTCGTAGCACCGCTCGTCGCGCTTTACGGGATCGCTGGGGACGTAAGGGAAGCGCTCTAAGGGGCGCAGGAGTCCCGGCACGGCGACAGAACCCGGCACTGAGGAGTCTTCAGTCGCGGAGCGACTTTCATTCACGAGTAGCCCGGCACTTCCAGTGCCGGGTCCATCTGGCACCACAAACTCAAACTCGACCCGGCGCATTGCGCGGACACGGCTCAGGTAGTCGCCGATGGAGTCATGGAAGCTGGACAGCCGCATCCGTTGCTGAGCCAGGCGTTCCAGGTCCAAGTCTGCGGTAATGATTTGCTCCTCCGACGCAAACCGCTCGGCTTCGGCCAGTTTCTCGTTGTTCTCGTAAATCAGCGCATGGCCGTCCCAGGCCAAATCGGTGGTGGACTCGCCCGGCCCAGCGGCAGAATATAAATAAGCTGACACGCAGCGGCCCGACTGCGCGGCGCAGAGCTGACGCCGGTACTCGGCCTTGCCGATGGTAATGTTGCTGGCGGACAGATTGGCGAGAACCGTCGCGCCGGCTAAAGCACCGTAGGTGCTCGGAGGGATGGGTGTCCAAACATCTTCGCAGATTTCGGTGTGCACGGCGAAGTCGGGGACATTGCTTGCCGTGTAAATCAAATCGCTGCCGAAGGGGACATGCTGCCCTAGCACAGTCACTTCGCGGCTAATCGCGTCACGCGCCGATGTAAACTGGCGCTTCTCGTAAAACTCCCGATAGTTGGGCAGATAGCTTTTGGGCGCGAGGCCCAGTATCCGCCCTCGGTAGACAGCGATGGCGCAGTTGAACAACTGGCCGTCAAAGCGGAGCGGAGCACCGACCAGCAGCAGCGGCGTCAGTTCTTGGCTTGCTTCGATAACCGTGTTGAGGGCGTCCAAAGTCGCTTCCAAAAGTGCGTCTTGATGAAACAGGTCTTCGTTGGAATAGGCAGAGAGGCCAAGCTCCGGGAACAGGGCCACCGCCGCACCCAAGTCCGATGCTTTTCGTGCCAGCCCCAGCGTCTGCTGCACGTTGTAGGTGGGGTCTGCGACGCGCAGAAATGGAACGCAGACGCAGGCGCGGATAAAGCCGTGTGTATAAAGGGAGTCAAACGGTTTCATAGTGGGATTATCGCCGATGTCGGCAGGGAAGTCAAGGCGTATGCTCCGCCTGTTTCTGCTTGCGCTGTGCCAAGTGATAAAGCACCATAAATATCATTGGAATGCCACAACCCATAGCAATGCCTGTCCCAACAGGATGTGATCTCGGATGATACCGCATAATCTGAGGCACCAGAGCAAATCCAGCGAACGTCAGAACAACGTCAAGAAAGAACCCCAGCAAGACAGTATACATCCCTACGCGCTTCAGCCGCCACAAAAATGGAATGGTGACTGCAAAGGACAGCAAGGAAGTGAAAAGTGTGATCCCTGTATCTAAAAGAAAGCGGGTCATAGTTGCCTCCCTTACTCACACCTCAAACGCCGCGCTGACAATGGCCTGGGCTTCCTCCTGAATGCGTTTCAGATGGGCGGCGTCTATGAAGCTTTCGGCGTAGATTTTGTAGACCGGCTCTGTTCCTGAAGGCCGAGCCGCGAACCAGCCGTTTTGGGTCGTCACTTTGAGGCCGCCGATGGGCGCGTCGTTGCCGGGGGCGCGGGTCAGCTTGGCCGTGATGGGGTCGCCGGCCAAATCACTGGCGGTGACTTGGGCGGGTGACAAGCTGGACAAAATCTTTTGCTGCTCGGAGTTGGCGGGCGCGTCCATGCGCTCGTATACCGGGCTGCCGAACCTCGCTTCTAAGTCTTGGTAGTACAGGCCGGGGTCGCGGCCCGTCTTGGCGGTAATCTCGGCGGCGAGTAAATCCATGATCATGCCGTCTTTGTCGGTAGTCCAGACAGCGCCGTCCTGACGCAAAAACGAGGCCCCGGCGCTTTCCTCGCCGCCGAAGCCGTAAGCGCCGGACAGCAGACCGTCCACGAACCACTTGAAGCCGACGGGGACTTCGGAAAGTGTTCTGCCGAGCGACGCGGCAGCGCGGTCAATCATGGCGCTGGAAACAAGCGTCTTGCCGACGGCGGCGTTCGGGTTCCATCCGGGCCGGTTCTGGAACAGATAGTGGATGGCGACGGCCAAATAATGGTTCGGGTTCATCAGGCCGGCGCTCGGCGTGACGATGCCGTGCCGGTCGGCGTCCGGGTCGTTGCCGAAGGCGATGTCGTAGCGGTCTTTGAGGCCAATCAGCGACGCCATTGCAAAGGGCGAGGAGCAGTCCATGCGGATTTTGCCGTCTTTGTCCACGGTCATAAACCCAAACGTCGGGTCAACGTAGGGCGTGACGATGTCGATGTTGAGCTTGTAAGCTTCGGCAATCGGCTCCCAGTAGACCAGGCTTGCGCCGCCCATTGGGTCCGCGCCGATTTTCAGCCCGGCCCGCGCGATGGCTTCCATATCAATAATCGCGCCGAGCGCGGAGACATAGGGCGTCACAAAGTCATGGGGCCGGGTCGTTTGGGCGGACAGCGCTTTTTCGTAGGACACGCGCCTCACTTCTTTGGGGCCATCCCGCAGCAGCGCGTTTGCCCGGTCTTGTACGCGCTTGGTTAGGCTTGTGTCGGCGGGGCCGCCGCTTGGGGGATTATACTTGAAGCCGCCGTCTTCGGGCGGATTATGGGACGGCGTAATGACCACGCCGTCGGCATATCCCGACGCGCGGCCTTGATTGTAAGTGAGTATCGCAAACGACACGGCAGGGGTAGGCGTATACCCGCCGCCGGGCTGATACCGCACCTCAACGCCGTTTGCCGCGAAGACTTCCAGTGCAGTCCGGTGAGCCGGCTCGGAAAGCGCGTGCGTGTCTTTGCCTAAATACAGCGGGCCGTCCGTGTTCTCGGCCTGCCGCACTTCCGCGATGGCCTGGCAGATCGCCAGAACATGATTTTCGCTGAACGTATTCTTCAGTGAAGACCCGCGATGCCCCGACGTGCCGAACGAGACGCTTTGCGCGGCGTCCTCCGGGTCCGGCGACTGGGTATAATAAGCCGAAACCAGTTCGGGGACTGGAACAAGAAGAGAGCGCGGGGCCGGTTTTCCGGCAAGTTCAGACTGGGGCATGGCAGGTTTCCTTTGAAGGTTGTTTCGTCACCGCCGCGCCAAACTCCTACTTTCCAAACTCCTACTTTCCCATGAATTTCGCGCTTCATGCCTGCCGGCAAGAATGGGCAGGCTGGGCTTCTGGCCGAACCCCAGCCACGAGATCGCCTGCGCGACGACAAAAAAGAAAACAACGTAAATCCCCAGCAGCTTGCCGAAGTCCCAGCGCGGCGCGTTCACGGCATAGCCGTAAGCAAACAGCACGACCGCGCCCGCCGCAAACAGCGCGAGCTTGCGCGTCGCCGTGGACGCTTCCAGGCCCGTGCGAACCAGCGCATCGCCGCCTGCCTCGAGGACCGCCGCCAGAAACAAAACAAGTAAAGCGATCCCTGAACTCATGCCGTTATCCTTAGTTCTCTGTCCAATGATCGCCGCCGATGCTCCTGCCGTTGCGCTTTTGAGCGAACAGCTTGGCTACCCGGTTTCATCTGAAGCCGTCGCCGACCGGCTTGCTTCGTTCGCTGTCAGCCAGGGCCACGGCTGTTACGTTGCCGAGCGCGACGGGCGTATACTGGGCTGGGTAGATGTCTTCAGTGTCCACATGCTGATCTCGCCGTGCTTCTTCGCGGAAATCGGCGGGCTGGTTGTTGACACTAAAGCGCGGCGGCAAGGAATAGGACGCGCTCTGATGTCTACAGCAGAAACATGGGCGCGGGAACAGGGCTACGCGGAAGTCCGGCTTCGCTCCGGCCTGCACCGGACCGACGCGCACGAGTTCTACCAAAGTCTCGGCTACAAGCTTGCCAAGACCAGCCACATGTTCCGCAAGACGTTATCTTTACCGAAAGATGCAAACAATGAAAATAGACATGGTTCCGCATGATCCCCAATGGCGGCAGGAGTTTCAGCAGGAGGCGGAGCAGATTACCGTCACTCTCGGCAGCGCTGTCGTCACCGTGCATCATATGGGCAGCACAGCCATTCCGACCGTCTACGCAAAGCCTGTGATTGACCTGCTGCTTGTGGTCCAGAGCGTCGCGGCTTTGGACGAAAAGCAACCCGCAATGGAAGCATTAGGCTACGAAGCGCTGGGCGAGTTCGGCATTCCCGGACGCCGCTACTTCCGCCGGAACAATGCGCTCGGTGATCGGACGCATCAAGTCCATGCTTTTGAGACCGGCTCGCCGCAGATTACGCGGCACCTGGCCTTCCGCGATTACATAATTGCCCATCCCGAAACGGCTCAAGAATACAGCGACTTGAAGCGTGAACTGGCGGCGCAGTACCCGAACGACATTGAAGCCTATATGGACGGCAAAGACGAGTTCATTCAGGAGATTGACCGGCGAGCGGCGCGTCTGGATTCCGGCTGAACCACTCCCCGTCTGAATAGACTCGCTCTGGTTACCTTTTCTTCGTCTCGGCATTCTGACCGTAAGCGCACCACTCACGCACCGGGCAGCGGGAGCAGATAGGAACGGTCGGCAGGCAGAGGGCGCGGCCGTGCTGCAAGAACAGGCGGTTGCTGCCAGCCCATAAGTCCTGCGGCATGATCTTTTCGAGTGTTTTCTCGGTCTGGTCCGGCGTCTTTGTGACGACCCAGCCGAGCCGGTTTGTAATCCGGTGCATGTGCGTATCCACGCAAAGCGCGGCTTTATTGAAAGCGTAGATGAGAACGCAGTTGGCAGTCTTGCGGCCTACACCTGGCAGGGCGAGGAGGGCGTTCAGGTCATCGGGAACCTGGCCGTCGTAACGCTCAACCAATATCTTGGCGAGAGCGATCAGGCGCGGGGCTTTTTCTTCCCGGTACTCGCTGCCGTTCAGCAGGTCGTACAGTTCGGGTTCAGTGGCGGTGGACAACGCCGCCGCGTCGGGGTACTGGGCGAAGACGCGGGTGGAGACCGCCGTGGTCTGCTCTTCGCGGGTGCGCTGGGAAATCACGGTGGCGACCAGCACTTGATACGGGTCGCCCAGCTCTACCGAGCCGCGCCCGTGGTAGGTCGCGGCCAGGGTGTCCATAACGGCGCGTATATCGGAGGCGGCGCGGGGAGCATCCATCAGCGGATATGCTCCTGGATATAGGCCAGCAAATCAGAGATGGCGACGCGCTCCTGCTGCATGGTGTCCCGGTGACGCACTGTCACGGTGTCTATGAGGTCTGTCCCGCCGTCGCGGGACTGGCCGAGCGTGTCGTAATCCACCGTGACGCAGAGCGGCGTACCGGCTTCATCCTGACGCCGGTACAGCTTGCCGATGCCCGCCGTGTCGTCGTAGACCGAGCGCACGTCGCCCTGAGACTGGATCAGCTTTTTGATTTCTTTGCTTTTGGCGACAATCTCCGGCTTGTTCTTTGCCAGCGGCAGGACAGCAACTTTAATCGGCGCAAGCGCAGGCTTCAGGCGCAGGACAACGCGCACTTCGCCGTTCTCTAAAGTTTCCTCATCGTAAGCCTCGCACAGCGCGGCAAGAACACCCCGGTCTACGCCCGCTGCCGGCTCGACGACATAGGGGACAATGTGCCGGTTGTTCGGCTGGTCGAAGTAGGTCAGCTTCTCGGTGGAATGCTCGTTCTTCATTGCTTTTTCGCGTGTATTGGGGGACAATCCCAGCGTATCCTGCTCTTTGGAGTGCGAACCCAAATCCCAGTCGGTGCGGTTTGCGATGCCTTCCAGCTCGTCAAAGCCAAGTGTCGGGAACTTGTAGAGAATATCTACCGTGCGCTTGGAGTAATGCGACAGCTTGGTATGCTCAAACAAATCCAAGTTCTCGCGCTTTAGCCCGACTTTCTCCACCCACCAATTTAGATGGTCCTGTATCCACTGTTCGTGGATTGCCTCGTCGTCTCCGGGCATGACGAAATACTCAATCTCCATTTGTTCCAGCTCGCGGACGCGGAAGATGAAGTTGCGCGGCGTGATCTCGTTCCGAAACGACTTTCCAATCTGGGCGATGCCGAACGGCAACTTGCGGTTTGTGGAGGTTAGGACATTTTTAAAATTGACGAACATGCCCTGAGCCGTCTCCGGGCGCAGGTAGGCAAACGACTCGGAATCGGCCACTGGCCCCACCTGCGTCTTGAACATTAAATTGAACGCCCGCGGCTCCGTCCAGTCGCCCGGCTTGCCGTCTTCGGGGTCAATGACTTTGGCCGCTTTCAGCGCCGCCTCCGCCCGCACCGGCTCGTCGAGCAGGGCCAGCGCCAGCGCCTCGTAATCATCCGCGCCCTCGGGCACGTCAAACGCCGCCGCCAGCTCCTGCCGCACTTCCGGCGTCTGGTCCCGCAGCAGATGGTCAAAGCGGTAGCGCTTCTTCGTGGTTCTATTGTCAATCAGCGGGTCCGCGAAGCCCTTCTCATGCCCGGAGTAGCGCAAAACGTAGCGGTTGGTTAAGAGGGCCGTTTCGATGCCCTCCATATCGTCGCGCTCGTAGACGTTGTGCTTCCACCAGAGCCGCTTGAGGTTGTTCTTCAGCTCGACCCCCAGCGGGCCGTAGTCGAACATCCCCTGCAAGCCCCCATAAATCTCGCTGCTGGGAAAAATAAAGCCGCGCCGCTTGCACAGCGACACGATCTTTTCCAAATTCTCTGCGGCCATAAAGTAACTTTTATCCTTTACGATGTCTATGTTCGTGAATACGGCTGCTCGGTGACAAGCCCCGGCACCGCCGAGAAATGCTTGACATTGAACGTGCAAAGCGTCGCGCCTTGCCCAATCGCGGTCGCGGCGATCAGCGCATCTTGAAGCCCTAAGCCATGACTAAAAGAGAGCTGCGATTGCTGGGCCAATGCAAACTGGCAGTCTGCCGCTGTCGGCCAGTGCAGGACATAGCGGACAACGATCTTTTGGATGCGCCAAAGATCAGCTTTGTTGGCGCAGCCCGCCACCAGTTCCATCATTGCGATTCCGGCAAGGCCTGGCGGCTCTTGTGTCAGCGAAGCCAGCCAGCGCAGAGCAGGAGGGAAACCTCTGGATGCGTCCACCACAACATCCGTGTCTAAAATTCGCATGGCTATTTTGGCACCCTCATCTTCTCGCGTGAGGCTTCCGTCGCCTTGTCGCGCAAATTGCGAACCCAAGCCGTACTATCCTTCATGTCTTCACGGTCTGCCCACATACCAATTACGCCATCTTCTTTCAGCAGCGCCACAAGTTCCGCTCCGCTGCGCGGCATTGGCATAGCCTGAGCAATGACCAGTTTAAGATACTCTTCCACCGGCTGTTCCCATTTCTCGGCTTCTTCTTCCAGCCAAGCCGACATAAGCGGCGGCAGCTCAAGTGTGATAGTCATATTGTCATCCTCCCACGAAAAGCGTTAATTTGTTCCACGACATCTTTAATCGGCATAGCAATTCGGCCTTGCGGAATGAAGACTCGCCGCTTTTGCTTGATCTCGTCATCTACCTGCATCCAGAGGGCAATCGGTTTAGATTTTTTCGCCAGCAGCATATTCTTGTTCTTCAGCACGAGCGCCACTCCAATAAATGTTTTCTGCGCGTCGGGTGCGTAAACACTTGCCGAGCCAACGCTTTCAATTTCTGACCAGGAGATATGCCCCAGCCCATAATTGGAGACATTGTCCTGAATGCCCTCTTGATTTACGATAAGTGCAGGTAAGTTCTGCGCCAATGTCTGAGTTTGGACACTCGTTAGCTGCCATGTAGCAAGGGTGATTGATCCGATGAAAATGACCAGCCCCAAGCACAAGAAAGCGTTGAAAATCCATACCTCTAAGTTTCGGGAGCCGCTCAAAATCGCATATAAAGAATACGCAAGGCCGGCAGAAAACAGCATTACCATGAACAAAGCGACACAAGCCAAAACAGCGTTCATGTTGCGGAACTTCTGGAACTTGGCCCTGTTCAACGGAACCTGAAAAGTGTCGGCTGTCGCCTGCATTGTTTACTCCCACTCAATGGTCGCGGGCGGCTTGCTGGTGATGTCTAAGACGACGCGGTTGACGCCGGGGACTTCGTTGACGATGCGGCTGGAGATGCGGTCCAGCACTTCATAGGGCAGACGCGCCCAGTCGGCGGTCATGGCATCTTCTGACGTTACGGCGCGGATGACGATGGGGTACGCATAGGTGCGCTGGTCGCCCATGACGCCGACGCTTTTAGTGGGGATCAGCACGGCGAAGGACTGCCAGACTTTGCGGTACAGTCCGGCGCGTTTGATCTCGTCAATGATGATCCAGTCGGCGGAGCGCAGCAAATCTAAGCGGTCTTTGGTGACTTCGCCGGTGATGCGGATGGCAAGGCCGGGGCCGGGAAAGGGCTGACGCCAGACCATGTCGGTTGGCAGGCCCAATTCTTCGGCGACGGCGCGGACTTCGTCTTTGAATAGGAACCGAAGCGGTTCCACTAGCTTGAAGTTCATGTCTTCGGGCAGGCCGACGTTGTGGTGTGTCTTGATCTTGGCGGCCTTGCCCGTGCCGGACTCAATCACGTCCGGGTAGAGAGTCCCTTGTGCGAGAAACGCCGCGTCGGAAAGCTTGTTTGCTTCTTCTTCAAAGACGCGCACAAACTCTTCGCCTATAATCAGCCGCTTGCGCTCCGGGTCGGTGACGCCAGCCAGCCGGGACAAAAACCGCTCTTCAGCGTTGACCGTGATAAGATTGATATTGAACGCGGCGGCGAATTTGCGCTGAACGTCCTCGGCTTCCCCTTTTCGCAGCAGGCCATGATTGACGAAAATGCAGACTAACTGGTCGCCGACGGCCTTATGCACTAAAGCGGCGACGGTGCAGCTATCAATGCCCCCACTGAGGCCGCAGACGACCTGACTTGTCCCGACCTGTTCGCGGATGAGCGTGACCTGCTGCTCGACAAAGCTTTCCATGTGCCAGAGGCCATGCGTCCCGCAGACCTTCTCGGCAAAGCCGCGAATGACCTCGGTTCCCCACGGCGTATGCACGACTTCCGGGTGGAACTGCACGGCATAAAAGCGGCGCTCGGCATCGAACATCGCCGCCACCGGGCAGCTTTCCGTGGCCGCCGAGATGGTGAAGCCCGGCGGGGGCGCTTCCACCGTGTCTCCGTGGCTCATCCAGCAGACGAGTTCGGGATTGAGGCCCTCAAACATGACCGTCGGGTCAAGCACGTCAAGCTGCGTCTTGCCGAACTCTTTCATCGTCGCCGCCGACACTTTGCCGCCCAGATCATGCGCCATCGCCTGCATCCCGTAGCAGATGCCGAGTATCGGCAGGCCCAGATCATAGACCGCTTTATCTATCTGCGGCGCACCGTCTTCATAGACCGACGACGGCCCGCCGGACAGAATCAGCCCCACGGGGTTCCGCTCCTTAATCTTCTCTAATGGCGTGTCATAGGGCAGGATTTCGCAGTAGACATGGCATTCCCGGATGCGCCGGGCGATAAGCTGCGTGTACTGCGCCCCGAAGTCCAGGACAATGACAAGCTCCGGCGGCGTCATGCCGTCCCCGCTGACCGAGGCTCCGCGCGGCCCGTAGGTCGTCAAAACCGGCTGATCCTGATGCTGCGGCGTCAAAGACATGCGGCACCCCATGTTCTAAGCATCAAAAAGCAGTTCGTTTTCGCAATTTTACGTTTTATTGTTTTCATAATATCGTTAGGTTTCGGCTGGTTCAAAGGCCATATCTTCTCGCACCAGGCTTTCGTGATCTGTCCTGACTCGATGGCATGATGTTTTCTGATTGACTGTTATATTGCAATACTGTAATGATTTGATAGATTGCCGACTCGTTGAGAGTGCGTCCCCGATACTGCACCAGAGCGCCTAGTAGCTGTGCCGGCGTCACCACTTTAACGTAGTAGTCTTCACCTTCCGGCGGCGGCAACGTCCCGCAGTTGACAATAAGACTTTGGACGCGGGTTTTTTCGCTATAAGTACGCAGCAGATCATAGCAAAGATAAGCAGCCCGGCCTACCTGCAAGTAAGGATCAAAATACTGCTTCTGCGCGATAAACTGCCGGCTCCAGCGTTTGACTTCCAGAACGAATACGCCAGTCGGTCCAACAACGAGGTAGTCAATTTGGGCCGACTGCAAGTATTCGCCGGCAAAACGAATGTCTCGGTGCGCTGTCAATCGCAGATCGCAGTGAACATGGTAGCTGTCCGGCAGTTCTTGCAGACACCCCAGAACATCAAGCTCTGCCTGAGCGCCGGCAAGCTCCGGCGAACTCAGCACTTGTTCCACGAACGCCGCCTGGCCTGCATACTTTTGATGCCGTTCTGCGACAATCCATGCTCGGTTTTGTCGGTTGTACTCCTGTTTTTGCGTTCGCAACAGTAAATCATTATGTAGCCCCGCTGTAATCTTGTCCTTGCTTGAAGAAACCAATCTTTTACGAAGCGTCAACCGAAGCGTCGGCAACAGCAAAGTCGTGAAACGCCGCAGCCAAAAAGAAGCATGGTTTTCTTGTAAGGCTTTCTCAATCCGGCACGCTTCTTCGAGCAGCGGCTGAGTTTGACGGGCGATTTCCGCCGCCGAACCTGCCTGCGCGGCCGCTAAATCTGCCTCATTCTCCGCCTGCTTCCGATCAAACGCTGTATAAAGAGGCTCAAGCCCTTGTTCATAACGCCGCCGCAGTTTATAGAGCAAAGGCGTTAAATCCGACGGAACCGAGACTTGTAGCTGCTTTTCCTGAAGCGAGGCTTTGACCGAGTTCCAAGCTTCACTTTCACCGACAACATGGGCCATGACGTACTAGCCTGTTCCTAATTTTACCTTGCGTTGGCTCTCCGGCGCAGTCGGAAGCAGCAGAACCGCCAGATGTTTACTTCCGCCCTTGTAGCACAGCAAAGACTTCTTCTCGGCTTACCCGTCCCGCCCGCTCGCCTTCCGTGATGGCTTGCAGGAGGGCGGCGTCTTCTTGGTCCTGAATATACGCTCGCAGAACAGCGTTAATTAGATTTTGATAGCTACTACCATCCGCGTCATTGATACGCTCCCTGAACCAGTCCAAGACTTCGTTATCTAAACGAATCCTCACTTCCGTCTGGTTCGTTGACAGAGGAACAACCGCCCCGCGCTTGGCATTGCTGAAATCGTACTCGTCTTTCATAGTTTATCTTTCGTAAGACGCTCGCTCCGGGCGTGTCGCTCGACGCGCAGAGATAAGCCGAATGACATCTTCATCTCGGTGGGTGTAAACAACGACCAGCAGCCTCCCAGTAGCGTCAGTGCCGAGAGTGACAAAACGCACTTCTTCGGACTCTTCATCTTGGCGGGTCAATGCCGCTGTGTCGTCCAAAACAGAAACAGCGTCCGCGAACTCGATGCCATGCTTTTGCAGGTTAGACAGCCGTTTTTGCCCATCCCACTCATATCTCATGGCTTAGGCCAATGTGCATTGTCTCGCCGGCAAAAAGTTCTTCCTGAGAAAGATGAACCGGCAAATTATACTTAGCTCGCCACTCGGCGGCGACTTCCGAAAAACGGCGCACCTGGCCCGCATCGCTTTGTGCGAGAGCACGGCGCAGGCTCTCTGCTGCCTCTTCGCGGTCTCTGGCTTCCCATTCCAACCCCGCTAAAATAATTTCGTCAGCGATGGCGCTTATGTCTACGCCGTCACGCGCCGCTCGTTCTCGGAGCAAAGCTTCCGTTTCGGGTTTGAGAGTAATCATTTTGTTCCTTCCTGTCTACCGGCCCTGACCGACGCCCTGGGCACGCTGCTGGGATTTGCCTTCGGTCTGGATTTGGGGGGCGACGACCATCTCGGCTTGCTGCATTTCGGCGAGGGTGCGGGCGCCGCAGGTTGCCATGGACAATCTTAAAGCGCCGACAAGATTCATGGTGCCGTCGTCTTTGTGGGCGGGGCCGAGCAGTATCTCGCGCAGAGTGCCTATGATAGGAACGCGGATGCGGGTGCCTCGGGGCAGGTCGGCGTTTGACATTGCCATGCCCCACGAGTAGCCGGGCGCGGGGGCTTCGGACGAGGCGGCAATGCTGGAGCCAAGCATAACGGCGTCGGCTCCGGCGGCGATGGCTTTGGCGAAGTCGCCGCCGTTCTTGATGCCGCCGTCGGCGAGAATGGGAACGTAGCGGCCGGTGCGCTCCAGAAACGCCTTGCGGGCGGCGGCGCAGTCGGCGACGGCGGTGACTTGCGGGACGCCGACGCCTAAGACTGAGCGGGTCGTGCAGATCGCGCCGGGGCCGACGCCGATCAAAAGTGCCGAGGCTCCGGCTTGCATCAGCTCGGTCGCAGCCTGGAACGAGACGCAGTTGCCGACAATCACTGGGATGGGCGATTCGCGGCAGAACTTGGCGAGGTCTACGGTCTCGCTATGGGTCGAGTAGTGCCGGGCGGTGGCGACTTGGGACGCCACAACAAAGATGTCAGCGCCGGCTTCCACGGCGGCGGCGGCGATGCGGGGGGCGGTCGGCGGAATGGCGGAGATGGCGGCAATGCCGCCGCCCGCTTTGATCTCCTGAATGCGCCTGGCAATCAGATCGTCACGCACCGGGGCCGTATACAGCTTCTGCATCTTTTCAATGATATGCTCCGACGGCGTTTCGGCGATCTCCGACAAAATGGCTTCGGCGTCCTCGTAGCGGGTTTGCAGACCTTCGCCGTTTAAGACGGCGAAGCCGCCGAGACGGGTCATCTCGACGGCCATTTGGGGGTTCACGGCGGCGTCCATCGCGCTTGCAACAATCGGAATTGCGAATTTGTGGCGCTCCAAAGTCCAGGACGTGTCCACATCACGCGGGTCCACGGACAAGGCCGAAGGGACCAGGGCAACTTCATCGAAGCCGTAAACGCGCCGCGCCTTTTTGTTTCCTCCCAGCGTAATTGTCTGTTCCAACTTAGTTCCCTCTTAAAATGGTCATTCTTAAACTTTTCCGTTTAGTATACCCGACGCCGAGTGCAGAGTGTCAACTCTGGGTATACTCAACGCTGTATTAGAAACGAGGCGTGCATGTCTTTCGAGACCAAACAAGTCATCATTGTTGGCGCGGGCATCGGCGGCATGGCGACGGCGATGCGGCTGCAAGCGACCGGCAAGTTCCAAGTGACGATCTTAGAGAAGAACGCGACCGTCGGCGGGCGGGCCAATATCCGGGAAGTCGGCGGCTTTCGATTTGACACCGGCCCGTCGCTGCTGCTGATGACCGACGTTTACAAAGAACTGTTCGCGGCCTGCGGCGAGAACTTTTCCGATTGGGTCACGCTGATTAAGATGGAGCCGAATTATGAAGTCCATTTCGGCGACGGTTCTTCCATGCTGATGTCGAGCGATCTGACGACGATGATCGCCGAGATGGAACGCATTGAGCCGGGCGTGACGCCGGGCTACTACCGCTTTTTGGAAGATGCCGGCAAGAAGTACCGGATCGGACGCGCTCAGTTTGTGGAAAAGAACTTCGCCAAAGCCACGGATTTCTTTACGGCCTCCAACCTGAAGCTGCTCGGACAGCTCAACGCTTTAGACAAGCTCTACACGCACGTTTCGCAGTTCTTTCAAGATGGCAGATTGCGCCAGGCGTTTTCCATGCAGTCCATGTATCTCGGCATTTCGCCCTTTGACGCGCCTGCCGTCTACACGCTGCTGCCGTACACGGAACTCGCCGAAGACGGTCTGTATTATCCTGAAGGCGGCATTTACGCCCTGCCGACGGCGATGGCCGCCGTTGCCTGCAAACTCGGTGTCAAGATAAAAACCAATCAGAACGTCACGCAGATTATGGTGAAAGACGGCAAGGCGCGTGGCGTCTGCGTGGACGGCGAGATGCTGCCTGCGGATTTAGTGGTTTCTAATGTAGACCTGCCCTATACCTACACGAATTTGCTGGCCGAGCGGCCGGCGAAGTTCACGGAAGACAACTGGAAAAAGCAGCCGTTTACATCGTCGGCGTTCATGCTGTATCTCGGCACAAATAAAGTTTATCCGAAGCTGCATCATCACAACTTCTTTTTGTCGTCGGACTACAAGCGCAACTTCGAAGAGATTTTTGACGCCAAAGTGCCGCCGCGTGATCCCAGCTTTTATGTCAACGCGCCGGGCCGCACCGACCCGACGGTGGCTCCACCCGGCGGTGACAATCTGTTCGTGCTTGTCCCAATCCCGCACCTCACGGACCAGATGCAGTGGGACGCGGGCCAAATCGAGAAGTTCAAACAGAAAGTCTACGACAAATTGGAAGCGGCGGGTCTGACCGATCTGCGTAAGCACGTTGTCATGGAGGAAGTCGTGACGCCGCATGAATGGCGTGACCGGTATAATTTGAAATACGGCGCGGCGTTCGGCCTGTCGCACGGTATCTTGCAGGTCGGCTACTTCCGGCCCGGCAACAAATCCGCCGACGTTGATAGCCTGTATTTTGTCGGAGCCAGCACCGTTCCCGGAACCGGCGTCCCGCTCGTCTGCCTGGGCGCAAAACTCGTGACTGAGCGTATCCTGATGGATACACTTTAGAAAGTGCGCCCTATGGCCCTGTCTCTTCTGCAACCTAAACGTCTGCTGCCCAAACGCCTGCGCGAAACAAGCGCGGACCTTGACGCCGCGTATGCGGCCAGCAAAGCGCTGAACGCCCATCACGGCAAGACGTACTATTTCAGCACCTTGTTCTTCCCGCCGGAAGTGCGCCGCAGCGTCCACGCGCTGTACGGCTTCGTGCGCTACCCGGACGAAATTGTCGATAACCCGCCGCCCGGCACAAACCCGGCGGCGCTTTTGGCGCAGTATCGGGAAGCAACTTTAGACGCCATGCGAACAGGCTGCTCCGATTTACCCGTGCTTCATGCGTTTGCCGACATGGCCCAGCGCCATTGCCTGCCGCCGGACTACCCGCTGGCATTTTTAGACGCGATGGCGATGGATTTGACGCGCACTCGCTACGAGACATTTGACGATTTGAAGACCTATACCTACGGCAGCGCGTCGGTGGTTGGCCTGATGATGTGCCACGTTGTCGGCATCTCCGGCTCCTGTGCGCTTGCCCCAGCGCATGACCTCGGCCTTGCCATGCAGCTGACGAACTTCTGGCGCGACATCGGCGAGGACTGGTCCTCGCGGGGCCGTATCTACCTGCCCCTAGAAGACATGGAGCGCTTCGGTTACACCGATTCCATGCTGGCCGGGAGCGTCGTCAACGATCAGTTCATCAAACTTTTGCGCTTTGAGATCGCCCGCGCCCGCGACTTTTACGCCGCTGCCGACCTCGGCATTTCCTACATCACACCGGAGTGTCAACTGCCGGTCAAGCTCGCCCGCGTTCTTTACTCCCGTATTCTGGATAAGATTGAAGCCAACGGCTACGACGTTTTCACGCGCCGCGCCCGCACTTCATCTTTGGAAAAAACCGCCGAGTTCGTCAAGCAGAGCCTGCGGCGCTAAGGCTTGAAGGCCAAGCGGAAAACGATCAGTATTTTTTTCATAAACGCTTGACAAGGGGGGGGGGGGGTACGGGTCTATACTGCATTTACAAGGCGTGCAATATGAACAACAGATTCTTCGTTCCCGTTCTTGCTCTCGGCATTGTCTCATTAGGCGCTGCCGCTTCCCCCTCTCAGGCCGCAACAGCATCTCTCGGTTTTTATGAGGGTCCTGACTCCGTACCATCGTGGCTGGATGAAGTGACAATGACTGGAGACACTTCTTCTTGGGACACAGCAACAGAATTAGAAGCCCAGGATGGAGGGCCGTACAGGTTTGCTGGTCATCTACCGGCTGGCTACACTGGTTCGGGAACTTTTGACGCTCACTCGCCGATCATGCCTCCGCCTAGCGGGCACAGCTACAACTTTCTCCTCCAGAATTATGGTTACTCAGGTAACCCTCCTTCTTGGAGAGCTTCTGCCGGCCCTGGCAGCGTGTCCAACAATAACAACACCATCACCTTCAGCACATAGAGGCTTGCCAGCGCCTGCAATCAGCGTAGAATGATAAGCCCTGTCTTTAAGAGTCTCTAAAGAATATGAGAGTCACTGCTGACGGCAGTGGCTCTCACTCGCAACTCAATTCGCAGCCAAGTTGCGAGATAGGAGACCAAATATGTACCAGCAACGTCGCGGTATTGCCATAGCCTCCATGCTGTTAATTTGTTGTCCCGGTTCTTGTGTGCATGCTGGGCCTGCCTCAGTGCCGCCGTCCGTGTCAGCGAAATCCTCTTCGACGGCTCCTACGTCTCCCACCTTCTTCAACAAGCCAGAATTGGACCCAAGCCTTGCCGCCGACACGCGCCTTGACCGCAAAGTCACGCTGGATGAGATCGGTGTTTCGCTGAGTGACCTGCTTCAAAAAGCAAGCGTTCCAGGAACATCGCTAGACTGCGCGGCGGACTGCGCCGACCAAAAACTTCAAGTGCGGGTTCAAAATCGCCCTTTGCGCTCGGTCATGGCGGCGCTGGCGCAGCTTACGCCGGGAACCTGGAAGCGCGAAGGGAAGGGATACTGCTTGTGTGCCGACCCGAAGGCAACAGAGTACGAAAATCACTGGTGGCAGTTGTACGGCTTGGAGCGGGAGCGTGTTTTGGCGGCGCTGCGGACAGAAATCTTGACAGAGATGCAGCAAAAACCTTATCATCCGAAATTGGGCGATCCTAATCCTGAAAATATGTCTAGCGAAATGTTTGACCAAATGGCGCAAGGCCAAGAATTTTGGTATCTGCTGCCGGAGCCTCTTCAAAGACAGATCGCCGGTCAGATCGTAGACACCGCTTATTATCATGCGGGACCGATTTTTGTAAGCCGCCCCATTGAAGGCGCGATTGTTGTTCCCTTTCAGTCAATCCCTGCACAAGCTCAGGCGGACGCTCTTGCTAGTGCGCGGCTGCTATTGAACGGAAACAAAATGGGCAGCCCGGCAGCTCTCAGCTTTAACAACATTGGATTTGATGTGTCTCCACGAATTATGACAACAGATGGCCGATGGTATGATATGCTGGCTATTCTAAGCGTACACTCTCAGGCGCTTGCCCCCACCCTCTCTCTAAACCATGCGCGGCTGCCTGATATGATGAAAAAATTAGGTGATCAGGCCCCGGAAACCTGGAAGCCATTGGCGGACTATCAAGAGCAGCGGGTGTGGCCGAACGATCCGCCTCGCGCAAAGCCTGATTTCCAGCATCGCCCTCGGCGGCCTGAGATTTTGAGCTGGCTGGCCAGCCAAGCGAACTTGGAGTTTGTGTCGGATTACTATTCAGTGGTCGGCGACCCGCTCTCCGGGGCAGCGAAAAAGCGGCGACTGACCCGGCCATTGAAGCAGGAGTTGGACTTCCAAGCAGCCCAAGAAGATATAAGCTGGAAAGCCCGCACAGATGGCCTGTATTTGTTCCGTGACAACCGCTGGTATCGTGATGATAGGCTGGAAGTGCCGGACAAAACAATTCAAGGACTCCTGAAGACATTACAAACTGCTTCGACGGCGACTGCAAACAACCCTCTGGAGACACAGCTCAATCTAGCTGATGACATTGTTACTCAGTTGACACCGTGGCAGATCGCCAACGGCCTGCTTAATTACACCATTGAGCCAAGCCTCGAGTCGGTAAAAGCAGTCAGTATGCCGGCAAAATCAGACGGGGTGCCAGTGAAGATGAACGGCAGGACATTTACCCTACCTATTCCCAAATCCACAGTGCGCCCTTTCGACAAGACTGCCGACCTCATTCTGGACGACTATCATACCTACCTGTTTCACAGCGGCCTGGACTCGGAACAGGCCGAAGCCCTGGTTTCGGACGGTCTGCCCGTGTCGGCGCTGAACGTCACTCAGGCGCAGCAAGCCGCCTATCTGCTGCCGGAACTGCAAGTCGCACTCCAGAACCAGCCACAACCCCTGCTGCGCCTGCGCCCCGAACCCGGCTTTGACCAAGTTCAGTTAGGCTCCAGCGGCTCCCCCGACGCCGCGCTTCCGCTTCAGCGTCTGCGCCTCACGGTGTCCTCGCCAGGCGACGGGCCGAACGGTGACAGCGCATCGCCGTAGCAAGCACCTACACTAAAGGATCAAGATGCTTTCGCCATAATCAGCGTATGTTTGACGGACCTTTCCTGTATGCGTCCCTGCTCTGGGGAACCATTGGCGGCGGCTGCATTTTGTACGGCAAAAAGCAGGGCGCGATGCCGCCGCTTGTCGCCGGGTTTGCCCTGCTTGCCGTGTCGTTCATTCCCTCGATTCTCCTCATGTCTGTCTTCAGCCTGCTCCTGCTCGCCGGTATGGTCTGGGGAGTTCGGCAGGGCTATTGAATAGCATCCCAATAGGAGCGTGGGATTAAATCCTCCGCTATAGGGCGCGGACGCCGACCGTCCGCCTTCGCGGACGAAGAACAGAATATACCCCCGTCTTACTCCTTCTCCGCGAAGGCGGAGACTAGGCGTTTCGCCCCACACCCCAATAAAACCTTAGCGCAGGACTTCAGTCCCACGCTTCTTTGGTCTCACGCTCTTCCCACTTCTCACCTTCAAGCAGGACATCCCCTCGCACACCGCGAACTTCGCGCTATGTCAATCTCTCTGACATGCGGGGACGAGTTGCTTCAATCCGGCCTTGCGGATGGCCTGTTTACGCACGCCGTCTACGGCCTGATGCGGGGCGGTGCTGGCGCAGCAAGCCTTCGGGCAGGCGGCGCTGGACGCGCGGTTTGATCTGGCGTCGCTGACAAAGCCGCTGGCGACGGCGACTCTCATCATGCAGAGTGTGGAGCAAGGGCGGGTGCATCTTCGGCAGACGGTCTCGCGGTTCTTTGAGGCGGAGTTCGGTCCCCTGCCCCATCTGAGCGGCATGGAAGTGCGGCATCTGCTGACGCATACCTCCGGCCTGCCGCCGGTTCCCTGCTGGCCTGCCGAGGCTGCCGGAAAGCCGCGCCACGCGCTGATCGCAAGCGTTCTTGCGACGCCGACGCTGCGGGCTGCCGGAATGGGTTACACGTACTCGGACACGGGCTATATTTTGCTGGGCGAGATTGCGGCGCGTGTCTTTGAAGCGCCGCTGGACCTTTGCTTTCAGGAGAGCGTCGCCGGGCCGCTGGGTTTGACGACGCTGGGCTTTTGCCCGGATTTAGGTCTCGCGGGGCGAGCTGCGCCGACAGGACCAGAAGCGGCAGGCCGGGTCCATGACCCGCGGGCGCGGGACTTAGGAGGCATGGCGGGACATGCCGGGTTGTTTGGAACGGCTGCCGATGTGCTGGCGTTTGCCGAGGCCATTCGCACCGGCGGCGGCCCGATTTTGTCCCGTTTGGCCGTCGCCCGCATGAGCGAGAGCCAAATCCCCGCCATCATCGGCGCACAGTCGCTTGGCTGGTTCTGTTCCGGCAACGATTATCTGCCGCAAGGAGATTTATTTTCAGACAAATCGTTTGGGCATTCGGGGTTTACGGGAACGGCGCTTCTCATAGACCCGGCTTCAACTATGTCGCTGGTGCTGCTGACCAACCGCGTCATCAACCAATCCGAGGATGGCAGCCGGTTTCTGCGCCTGCGCCGATGCTGGCTGAACACGGTTGCGGCGTCACTGACTTAACTCCTGATTCTCCGAAATTTAATCTTCTCTTAACATAGTTGGCAAAGAAGTGCAGGTATAGTTCCCTAAAGGGCGCACCGAAAAGGAGACTTCATGGCATTCTTTGGACAGGACCCTGTTTTCTACGATCTGCTGGAAGCACAGGCAGAAGCCGCGCACAAGGCCGCGCTGGCGTTTCATTCGCTGACGGAGGATTTCGGGCAGGCGGCGCAAATCGCCGAGAACGTCAAGCGCCTGGAAACCGACGCCGACAACCTCACGCACGACCTCGTGAACAAAGCCGACGCCAAGTTTATCACGCCGCTTGACAAGGGCGACATGCACGGGCTGTCGCAGGCGCTGGACAATATTACCGACACGCTGGAAGCGGCGGTCGCCCGCATCGCGCTGTACCGTATCACGGAAATCCGGCCTGACCTCGCCCCGATGACCGAGCGCCTGGTCAGCATCACGCAGGCGACCCGCGAAGGCGTCAATTTCCTGCGCCACATGAAAGACCATGACGCGCTTTCGCCGCTTCTGGTTCGCATCCATGATTTAGAGAACGAAAACGACCAGCTGTACCGAGCCGCGCTCGGCACGCTGCTGAACCAGAACGGGGCTGACCCGATTCTGGTCATCAAGTGGAAAGAAATTTACGACCGCGTGGAGATTGTCGCCGACGAGTGCGAGCGCGTCGCCGACATCTTGGAAAGCCTGGTGGTGAAATATGCATGACATTCCCATTTTATTGATCGTCATTGTCGCGATTGCGCTGGCCTTTGACTTCACTAACGGCTTTCACGACACGGCCAACGCCGTCGCAACCGTGATTGCGACCCGCGTCCTGCCGCCGACCATTGCCATTTTAATGTGTGCGGTGCTGAACTTCGCGGGCGCGTTTGTGTCTCAGAATGTCGCGCAGACTATCGCCAAAGGGCTGATTGACGCCCATGCGGCCACGCAGGAAGTGATACTCGCGGCGATTATCGGCGCGATTGCCTGGAATGTCCTGACCTGGTACTTCGGCATCCCAAGCTCCTCGTCTCATGCGCTGATTGGCGGGCTGGTTGGCGCGACCCTCGTTTTTGCCGGGCTGCACGCGGTTATTTGGAAAGGGGTCATCAGCAAAGTCGTTGTGCCAATGGTGCTGTCTCCGATTATCGGGGCGGCGATTGCGTTTGCCATTATGATGCTGCTGTTCGGGCTGTTCGCGAACACCCGGCCGGCCAAAGTCAACGGCCTCTTTTCCTGGCTTCAGCGTCTGTCCGCCGCCGGGGTCGCGTTCAACCACGGGCAGAACGACGCGCAGAAGACAATGGGCGTCATCACGCTGGCGCTGGTATCGTTTCACCTGCTGCCGGGCGGCAAGCATGTTCATATTCCAATCTGGGTGATCGCTTCCTGCGCCACCGCAATGGGCCTCGGCACGCTTTCCGGCGGCTGGCGAATTATCAAGACTTTGGGAACAAAGATTATTGACTTGCAGCCGATTAACGGTTTTGCGGCGGAAACATCGGCCAGCATCGTGCTTGCCACTGCCAGCTACTTCGGAATGCCGGTCAGCACGACCCACATCGTCTGCGGCAGCGTGTTCGGGGTTGGGATCGCCAAGCGCCTGAACGAAGTCCGCTGGCCGATTGCCCAGCAGATGGTCGCCGCCTGGGTGCTGACTTTGCCCGGCGCGGCGCTTGTCGCCGGCCTCAGCTTCTTGGTGATTAGCTTAGGCGGGCATCATGCCCCGGTCGCCCTGCGCTAAAGCCTGACCTAAAATGCAGGGGCACCGGAATTGGAATTACGCCCCTGGCCTGAGCGTGTCCAGGAGCGTTTCTTGCTGCGTCTGGGCTTCCAAAAACAGCCAGGAAGTCCAGCCGTTCGCGGTAGGCAGGCCGAGGCAGGCGGCGGCGACTTTGTGAATGGAGCCGCGATGGCCGCCTGCCGAGATCGTCCCGTCCGCATGGACGACGGCATGGACAGCCGTGCCTTTCAGGCGCAGGGCCGAGCCGGGAGCGAGCCGCCCGCTTTCCACAAAGCTCAGAAACGGAACGCGGGGCTTAGGACTGCCGAGCAGCACCCCGCCCTCGTCGGCGCTGGTCAGCAGGGCGGGCGAGATATTCGCCAGCCGCTTTTCCGCGACTTCCACATAGACCGCTTCCCGATCAATCGTGATATAATTTCGGCCCAGCTTCTTGGCGACGGCAGCGGTTGTGCCAGTCCCGCAGAAAGGGTCCAGCACCAGGTCGCCGGGGTTTGTGGACATAGAAATAATTCGGTGCAGCAATGCTTCCGGCTTTTGGGTCGTGTGCGCCTTCTCCCCATCTACCATCTCCCGCTCGCCGCCGGAACAGATCGGGAAGTACCAATCCGAGCGCATTTGCTTGTCTTCATTGCCTGCTTTGAGGGCTTTGTAATGAAAGGTATACTTTGCCTGCTGCTGAGATTTTTTCACCCACAAAATCGTTTCATGGGCATTGCACAAGCGGACGCCTTTCATCTGCGGCAGCGGATTGTGCTTTATCCAGACAATATCGTTGAGCATCCAGTAGCCCAAGTCCATCAGAATGCTACCAGCGCGGTAGATATTGTGGTAGGAGCCAATCACGAACAATGTGCCGGTATCTTTGAGAACACGCCGTGCCGCAGAGAGCCAAGCACAGGTAAAAGCATCATACTCCTGAAAAGACGCGAACTGGTCCCAGTCATCGTCTACGGCATCCACTTTGGTCATGTTTGGCCGCCAAAGGTCGCCGCGCAGTTGCATATTATAAGGCGGATCGGCGAACACGAGGTCAACAGACTTTTCCGGCAACGCGTTCATTTTTTCGATGCAGTCGCCTTGCAGTACGCAATTCAGAGGCATGTGATTAGTCATTCCGTTTTCCAAGCAATTCCTCAATCTTTCGCTTAACTTCTGGGATGGCAAGTAACTGGCCCATCAGAAATTCAAAGTTCTCAGCCTCGTCGGCTTTACGCAGCTGGCGTACCTGATTATAGTTTACCCCAATTAAATGACAAAGTTCAGCACCTGTCATCGCCGTTTCTAATCCAAACCGACCTTTGGCTCCCGCAACTATTGCTTCTTTGTCATCTTGATTGAAAGCGCAAAAGTGCACTTTTGCTGCGTAACTCAGCTTTAATGCCAAAGCCTTCGCAAGTATCGTAATGCTTGTCAGTTCACCACTTGATTTTTTTGTGTCAAAAGTGTCTCCGTCCTTCAACTCAACGATGTGAACAATTCGCAAGTTGTGATCAACAACCGTCACATCGCCGACAATGCTGGTTTCACCGATGCGCTCATGTTTGTAGGAAAAGAAGACTTGAACTTGCTTGCTCGCGTCAAGCAGATTAGGAACATCGTCCAACTTTACCCCAACGGAATAGTAAGGGCATTGCTGCTTGAGTATATGTTCCAACTCATTGCCATTGCGGATTACAGTCGCCTGTACCCGGCTTAACAACTGCCCCAATGCTGGCGATCCGACAACACGCACGTAGCCGGAGTTTTCGTTGCCTCGGCCTTTGCTTTCCGAAATCTTAGCCATTTTTACTTGTTTTTCCTTGCCGGTGTAAGCTGAAACATCAATAATGATTTGGTATAATGCGCTTATGAGTGTTTTAGATGAAGTGCTGCGGGCTAATGCCCTGTTCACGCAAAGTTACGATGCGGCGCGGGCGACGGCCCCGATTACGCGCAAGCTGGCGCTGGTCGCCTGCATGGATTACCGCATTCCGTTGGAGCAGGCGTTCGGCCTGAAACCCGGCGATGCGTATGTCATCCGCAATGCCGGCGGGGTCGTGACTGAAGATGTCATTCGGTCTCTTTTAGTGGCCCATTACAAATTAGGCGTCGAAGAGTTTCTGGTCGTCAACCACACCGAATGCGGGATGCAGACGTTCCGTGATGAAGAGCTGCGCGAGGACATCCGAAAACGGCGCGGCACGGACTCCATAGCCCCGGAACAGTTCCATGCGTTCAAAGATTTGGAAGACCACGTTCGCCAGCAAATCCAGCGCATCAAGTCCCATCCCTGGGTTCCGAGCCGCATCCCCGTCAACGGCTGCATTTACGACGTGCATACCGGCAAATTAGGCGTCGTCGCGCTCGACAATGCCATGACGCGGCCTTTGCCGACGGGGTAGCTAGGCATCGGAACCTACCCCGGTTCGTTCCTCACCGACCCTCCCGGAACGGGAAGGTGAAGAGTTTCGGACATTAGGCAGAGGGTGCATGGCTTGCTTTCGTAATGCCTTCATGCTCCTTACCTTCCCGTTCCGGGAGGGTCGGTGAGGAACGAACCGGGGTAGGTTCCTCATGCGACTGCCAAAATCAGGCATTTTAGATACTCCGACTCCGGGGCGTCGAGAAGCACCGGATGGTCGGCGGGCTGGCTGCGGCCTTCGATGAGCTTCAGCGTCCGGCCGGCGTCGCGGGCGGCGGTTTGGACGATCTCGCGGAACTCCGGCGCGGACAGGTGATGCGAGCAGGAACAGGTCACGAGAACGCTGCTGGGGCGAAGCAGGCGCAGGGCGACGCGGTTGATTTCGTTGTAGCCGCGCATGGCTCCGTCCCGGCTGCTCCGGTTCTTGGTGAACGCGGGCGGGTCCAGCACGATCATGTCGGTACGATAATTTTTGGCCTCTAAGGCCCGCAGATGGTCAAAAACATTCTCGGTAACGACTTCGTGCGGAGTGCTGAGGCCGGACTGCGCCCATTGGCGCTGATTAAGCGCGTTAAACTCCGGGCTGATCTCTACATCGGTCACGCTTTTGGCTCCGGCATGGGCGGCACGCAGGCCGAACAAGCCCGTGTAGGAGAAGCAGTTGAGAACGTCGCGCCCAGACGACTGCCGGGCTGCCGCTTTCTGGTTCTGGATTTGGTCCAGAAACAGGCCCGTCTTTGCGCCCGTTTTCAGATCGGCGAGGAGCATCGCGCCGTTGTCCTGCAAGAGCAAATCGTCAGGCGGCGGCTCTCCGGCCAGCACCCCTACCCGCTCTTGCAGGCCCTCTAATTTGCGGACGGCGCTGTCGGAGCGCTCGTAGATGCCGGTCGGAGACAATTGTTCGCAAAGCGCGGCGACAATCACGTCGCGCCAGGGTTCCAAACCGAGTGCAAGAAATTGGACGACGAGAAACGTGCCGTAGACATCGACAATCAGCCCCGGCAGGCCGTCCGCCTCGCCGTGTACCAAACGATAAGCCATTGGCAGGCCGCCGGCCTCGCTGTAATGGGCGACGCGGTATTGGTAAGCTTGCTGAATACGCGCCGCCCAGAAGTCCGCGTTGACGGCTTCGCCCCGCTGCCGCGATAAATAGCGGACGGCGATCTTGCTTTTGTGGTTGAGATAGCCCGCGCCGAGCGTCTTGCCGCGCGAGTCGAGAACCCGCACAACGCCTCCATTTAAGAAGCCTTCGGGCGGGCCGGTTGCGATTTCGTTGTCGTAGACCCAGGGATGACGCAGGCGGTCCGGCCGCTGGGGTTTGAGTTTGACTGTCGGGAGTGCCATGCGTCTATTGTACCCGGCGGCTGTGCGCGGTATCATACTCGTATGACACTCACAGGAATTGATGTGCTGGCGCGTGACAATTTTGCCGCGTTGATCGGCAGCCGGGTCGGGCTGGTGACGAACCACACAGGGCGGACACAGACGGGGCAGACGACGATTGACGCGCTGTCCCACGCGCCGGGCGTGACGCTCTCAGCACTGTTCGGACCGGAACATGGCATCCGGGGTGATTTCGATCAGCCGGCAGTCGCCGACAGTGCCGACGCGCAGACGGGCCTGCCGGTCTATTCTCTCTACGGCACGCGCACTCAGCCCTCAGCGGAGCATCTTGCAGACCTGGACACACTGGTCTTCGACATTCAGGACATCGGCTGCCGTTTCTATACATATCTCAGTACGCTGGGCAATCTGTTAGAGGCTGCCGAAACGCACGGCAAGCGCGTTGTCGTGCTGGACCGGCCCAACCCCATCACGGGAACGCGGGCAGAAGGGCCGCTTGCCGACGCGGACAAGCTGGCGTTTGTCGCCTATCATCCGCTTCCAATCCGGCACGGGCTGACGTTTGGAGAGCTGGCCCGCCTGCTCCACGCCGAGAAGCATCTGCGCTGCCTCCTGGAAGTGGTTTGCTGCGAAGGCTGGCGGCGCGGCGACTGGTACGACGCATCGGGGCTTCTCTGGACCAACCCCTCCCCGAACATGCGCCGCTTATCCGCCGCCGCGCTGTATCCCGGCGTCGGACTACTCGAAATGACCAACGTCTCGGTGGGGCGCGGCACGGACACGCCGTTCGAGATTTTCGGCGCACCCTATTTAGACGCCCGCGCCTTCGCCGCCGCGCTGAACGCCGAGCGTTTGTCCGGCGTCCGGTTCGTTCCTGTTCATTTTATTCCCAATGCCAGCGCCTTTGCGGGCGAAACTTGCGGCGGCGTCCAGATTTTACTTTTAGACCGCGAAGCGCTTGACGCCGTGCGGGTCGGCCTGACGCTTGCGCTGACCCTGCGGCATCTCTGCCCGGACCAGTGGCAGCCGGAAAAGCTGCTGACGCTGCTGGCAAATCAAAGCGCGTATGACGGCGTGGTCGCCGGGCAGTCTTACGCAGACATCGCGGCAGGCGGGGCGGGAGACTTGAAAAACTTCAAGACGCGGGCGCAGCCGTGGCAGCTGTATGGGTGATTCACTTGTTGACGGCAGGCGGCGAAACCGAGTAAACTGAACGCTTAGGAAATCTCCATGCTTCTTTCCCTCACAACAACCTCTACTCCCGCCACGGATTTAGGCTACCTGCTGCACAAGAACCCGGCGCGGGCGCAGTCGTTTACCCTTTCGTTCGGGGCAGCCCATGTTTTCTATCCCGAAGTATCGCCGGAGCTATGCACGGCGGCGCTGCTGCTGGATGTGGACCCGGTGGCGCTGGTCCGCAGCCAATCGGCCCGGAGCGGCGAAGGGCGGAGCTTGACGCAGTATGTCAACGACCGGCCTTACGTGGCATCGTCATTTTTGTCGGTCGCCATCGCGCAGGTGTTCGGCAGCGCTCTGGGCGGGCGCTGCAAAGACAAGCCCGAAGCCGCCGCAATCGCCCTGCCGCTGGAAGCGCGGCTTGACGTGGTGCCGAGCCGGGGCGGCGAGGAACTAATCCGCCGCCTGTTTGAGCCGCTTGGCTACGCCGTGCAGGTGACTCCTTATGTTCTGGACGACCAGTTCCCGGAGTGGGGCCAGAGTCCTTATTTCTCGGTGACGCTGACGGCCACAATCCGCCTGGCCGATTTGCTCACGCACTTGTACGTTCTCATCCCGGCACTCGACACAGGTAAGCACTACTTTATCGGGGACGCCGAAGTCGAGAAGCTGGTCCAGCGCGGCGAAGGCTGGCTGGCCGCGCACCCGGAAAAAGAGGCCATCGTCCGGGGTTATCTGAAGCAGCGTTATTCGCTCGTGCGCGATGCGTTAGAGCAGCTTACTCAGTCCGAACCGCAAATAGATGAACTCGGCGAGCAGCACGACCGGGAAGAAGAGAGCGTCGAGCGCAAAATCAGCCTGCACACGCAGCGGCTTGACGCAGTCCTGGCGGCACTCAAAGCAAGCGGCGCAAAGAAAGTGTTAGATTTGGGCTGCGGCGAAGGCCGCCTGCTGTCCCTTCTGCTGGGAGAGCGTCAGTTCACGGACATTCTCGGCATGGACGTATCATACCGCGCTTTAGAAATCGCCCAGGACAAGCTGAAACTGGACCGCCTGCCGCCGATGCAGCGGGAGCGCATCTCGCTGGTTCACGGCTCACTGATTTACCGCGACAAGCGCCTAGAAGGCTTCGACGCGGCGGCAGTCGTCGAAGTCATCGAGCATCTGGACCCGCCGCGATTGGCGGCGTTCGAGCGCAGCGTCTTCGAGTTCGCCCGCCCCGGCACGGTCGTCATCACGACGCCAAACGCCGAGTACAACCCGAAGTTCGAGACCCTGCCCGCCGGCAAGTTCCGCCACAAAGACCACCGATTCGAGTGGACCCGCGCTGAGTTCGCGGCGTGGGGAAATCGCCTGGCGGGGCGCTTCGGCTACACCGTTCGTTACCTGCCCCTCGGCCCCGAAGACGCCGAAGTAGGCGCTCCCAGCCAAATGGCGATTTTTGAGAGGCAGGCGAAGTAAGGCAAGCAGGAAGAGGAAGGAAAGGGAAGCGTGGGAATGAATTCCTACGCTGTGGGGCGAAGCGCCTAGTCTCCACCTTCGTGGAGAAAGAGCAGATTTAAATCGCGTTCCTATTCTTCGTCCGCGAAGGCGAACGGTGGGCGTCTGCGCCCCACAGCGTAGGAATTTATTCCCACGCTCATCCACACACTGAAAGACTGCACCTATGAAACAGGCTTCCGGCTGCTTATTCGGCATGGCGTTCGGCGACGCACTGGGCTTTAAAACAGAGTTCAGAACCGTCAGCCAGATATTGCAAGACTTCCCGCCGAATGGTCCACAGGAACTCGCGGGCAATCCTGCGCTTGTGACCGACGACACGCAAATGGCGCTGGCCGTTGGGGAGGCGCTGCGTCTTGCGCCCCAGCCTTTCGCGCCCGATACGCTGGAACAGCCGCTTCGGGAGGCGTTTGTGGAATGGTCTGTCAGCCCCGACAACAACCGCGCACCCGGTATGACGTGTATGGCCGCCTGCGGCGGTCTTGGGCGCGGCTTGCCGTGGCTTGAAGCAACCGTGGCAAATTCCAAAGGCTGCGGCGCGAATATGCGGGTGCAGGCAGTCGGCTTGCTGCCGAATATCACGGACGAGACGCGGGCGGCAATCGCGCAGTTCCAAGCGGCTCTGACGCACGGGCATCCAACGGCGCTGGCGGCGTCGGATTTAACGGCTGCCGCGATTGCGTTTCTGATTGCGGGCGTTACGCCGGGCGAGCTGCCGAAGACCTTGCGGGGGTATGCGCTGTCTCAGCGCGAAGTCTATCACGCGGGCTGGCTCGGAACGCTCTGGCAGCGGCCTTTGGTGGACTCGCCGGAGCAGTTTATCGCACGCGGCTGGGACGAATGCCTCGGCAGCCTGGATACGCTTGATGCGGCAGTGGCGAACGCAGACCGAGCCGCCGACCCGTGCCTGATAACCGGCGCAGGCTGGATCGCCGAGGAAGCGCTTGCGACGGGCCTGCTGTGCTTTTTGCTGTTTCCCGAGGACCCGGTGGCGGCCATTCGCCGGGCTGTGGTGAGTTCAGGAGACTCGGACTCCATCGCCTGCCTCACGGGTGCGTTTGCCGGAGCCTACAACGGCATGGACGCCTGGCCGGCAGCTTGGGCGGAGCGGATTGAGTACCGTCAGCGGCTGTTAGCGCTCGGCACGGCCTGGGACTGAAAACGTATGACTACTAAGACACAAAGAGGTTATCAGCTTGTTGATCCGGGACTTGCGATGCCGGGGGTAGGATTGAGCATGGATCAGCAAGTACGCTGCCTCTCGTATCTGATGCGGCGTATCAAGCAGATCATGCCCATTGTAGAGGGAGCGTACTTTGAGTTGATCAAAGCCCAATACACTGGTGGTCCCTACCCTGCGATTGGACTCTGCACTCGCAGGTTTGTTGACACCAACAAGAACTTATGCGAACTATCGTTTGCTGTTGGAGAACAACTAGAGCGTCTTGTCGAAGAAATCGGCATTGAGCGGCTGCTGATACTTTCCGCCGAGGAAGAGGTATGCTGGCAAAATGTTCTGGATCGTGCTGATGAACGCCGCAAGGCCGCCGACACGCCGACTCCAATCGTGCGTTCCCTGAATGCGGAGAACTTGACAGCCTCGGGTTTCAACCCATGGCATTCCCAGTGATGCCGATTCGCAATAGAACTGCTTTATGAACATAGTCATTCCTGATCTTTCGCTGGTGGTGCTGGTGGGCGCGTCCGGCGCGGGCAAGTCGTCGTTTGCGCGGGCGCACTTCAAGGCCACCGAAACACTGTCGTCGGACTTCTGCCGGGGGCTGGTGTCGGACGATGAGAACGATCAAGCGGCGACCAAAGAGGCGTTTGATGTGCTGCATTATATCGCTGCCAAGCGGCTGGCGGCTGGGCGGCTGACGGTAGTGGATGCGACCAATGTTCAGCCGGAAGCCCGGAAGCCGCTGGTGGCGCTGGCCCGCGAGTTTCACTGCCTGCCGGTCGCCATTGTGCTGGATTTGCCGGAGCGCGTGTGTTTGAACCGCAACCAGTCGCGGCCCGACCGAGATTTTGGGCCGCATGTGGTCCGTAACCATATCAAAAGCCTGCGGCAGTCTTTGCGCGGCCTGGAGCGCGAAGGCTTCCGGCACGTCTTTGTGCTGCGGAGCGTGGAGGAAGTGGAGGCGGCGACGGTGACGCGGGAGCCGCTGTACAACGACAAGCGCTCGGAGCATGGGCCGTTTGATATCATCGGCGACATTCACGGCTGCTTCCATGAGCTGACGGCGCTGCTGGCGAAATTAGGTTATCGCATGGAAGGCCATTTGGTCACGCCGCCGGAAGGCCGCAAAGTCATCTTTTTGGGCGATTTGGTAGACCGGGGGCCGAAGTCACCCGATGTACTGAAGCTGGTCATGGGCATGGTACAAGGCGGCACGGCGCTGTGCGTTCCCGGCAACCACGACATCAAGTTCCTGCGAAAGCTGCGCGGCAAGGACGTTCAGATTACGCACGGCCTGGCGGATACACTGGCGCAAATGGCCGAAGAGCCGCCGGAGTTTACCGACGCCGTGAGGAAGTTCTTGGATGATCTCGTCAGCCATTATGTTTTAGACGGCGGCAAGCTCGTCGTGGCCCATGCCGGCATGAAAGCCGAGATGCAGGGGCGCGGTTCGGGGAAAGTCCGCGAGTTCGCGCTGTACGGCGAGACCACCGGAGAGACCGACGAGTTCGGCCTGCCGATCCGCTGCAACTGGGCCAGCGAGTATCGAGGCCAAGCGAACGTTGTTTATGGACACACGCCCGTTCCCACTCCCGAATGGCTGAACCACACGCTGAACATTGATACCGGCTGCGTCTTTGGCGGCAGCCTCACGGCACTGCGCTGGCCGGAGCGGGAAATCGTGTCAGTCCCCGCCCAAGCGACTTATGCCGAGCCCTCCCGCCCGTTTCTGCCTGCCGAGGCACAATCCCCGGCGCTTTCGGCGCAGCAGCAGCATGACGACGTGCTGGACATTGACGATGTGCGGGGCAAGCGCCTTCTTTCGACGCGCCTGCATGGCAATGTCACTATCCGCGAGGAGAACGCGATTGCGGCTTTAGAAGTGATGAGCCGGTTTGCCGCAAACCCGAAGTGGCTGATCTACCTGCCGCCGACCATGTCGCCGTCCGAGACGACGCATGAGCCGGGCCTCTTAGAACACCCGGCCGAAGCGTTTTCCTATTACCGCAGTCAAGGCGTGCCGACGGTCATTTGCGAGGAAAAGCACATGGGATCGCGGGCGGTTGTGGTTGTCTGCCGGAACGAGAACACGGCGCGGGCAAGATTTGGCGTGGAAGACGAAGGCATCGGCATTTGCGTTACCCGCACCGGACGCCGGTTCTTTGACAACAGTTTGTTGGAGCAGCAATTCTTAATGACAGTCCGGGCAGCTCTGGACAACAGCAGGCTGTGGGACGAACTTGGAACCGACTGGGTGTGTCTGGACTGCGAGCTGATGCCCTGGTCGGCGAAGGCGCAGGAACTGCTGAAGCAGCAGTACGCCGCCGTCGGCGCGGCAATGGCGGCGGCGCTTCCCCCGGCGGTCTTGGCTTTGCAGCACGCGGCCCCGCATACCGAAGGCATTGGGCCGCTGCTGGAAAAGTTTCAGACGCGGCAGGTCATGGCAAGTCAGTTTGTGGATGCTTACCGCCGCTACTGCTGGCCCGTCCACAGCCTGGCCGACCTGAAGCTGGCTCCGTTTCACCTACTGGCGTCGGAAGGCGCGGCGCATACGGATAAAGGCCATCTCTGGCACATGGCTTTGCTCTCGCGCCTCTGCGCGGCAGATGCCGGCGGCCTGCTGCTGGCAACGCCGCACCAAACAATTGAGGTCACGGACGCAGGCAGCGTGGCGTTGGGCGTCGCCTGGTGGGATGAATTGACAGGCCGGGGCGGCGAAGGCATGGTGGTCAAGCCGCTGGATTTTGTCGCTCATGGCCCGCGCGGCCTGGTTCAGCCTGCCGTCAAGTGCCGGGGCCGGGAGTACCTGCGGATTATCTACGGCCCCGAATATACCGCGCCGGAGAACTTGGAGCGCCTCCGTTCGCGTGGTTTGGCTGGGAAGCGTTCGCTGGCTCTGCGGGAGTTTGCGCTCGGCATTGAGGGCTTGGAGCGATTTGTCAGGAACGAACCGCTGCGCCGTGTCCACGAATGCGTTTTCGGCGTGCTGGCCCTGGAAAGTGAGCCGGTTGACCCGCGCTTGTAGAGCGAAAAAAGAAGGGCAAGTGCCGGGGTTTTCTATAAAATCAATAGATTGGCCCCGGCATTCAGCTCATCAGCTCTTAAACGCCTCAGCCAGAAAGGCATAAGAGCGCAGACGGGCGGCGTGGTCATGCACCATCGTCATTACCATGACTTCGTCGGTGTCCGCGAGGCTTGCCAATGCACACAGCTTTGCCCGGACCGTCTGCGGGCTGCCGGTGATAATCCGGGCGCGGGTCGCCTGCACCTGGGCGCGTTCCGCCGGGGTGTACGGGTAAGCGCGGGCTTCCTCAACGCTGGGGAACTGCGACGGGCGTCCGGCGTAAAGGCGCAGCCAGGCGAGGTCAAACGATGTCGCCAGCATGTCCGCTTCGGCGTCGGTGTCCGCGCAGATGACGGACGCCGTGACGATAGACGAGGGCGCAGGCAGATGCTCCGACGGCATGAAGTTTGCCCGGTAAAGATGCATCGCTTCTTCCGCGCCGCGCGGATTGATATGATGGGCGAACGCAAAGCCGAGGCCGAGCGCGGCGGCGACCTGGGCGCTGTAGTCACTGGAGCCGAGCAGCCAGACCGGCGGCAGGCTGACGCCCATCGGCACGGCGGAAACCGACTGGTAAGGGTGGCCCGCCGGGAACTGCCCGCCCGCGAACGCGAACAATTCCGCAAGCTGCGACGGCAGATCGTCTGCCCCTCCACTCTGAGAAGACCGGCGCAGAGCCAGCGCGGTTCGCGGATCGCTGCCCGGCGCTCGTCCGATGCCGAGGTCAATGCGCCCCGGAAACAGCGATTCCAGTGTTTGAAATGACTCCGCGACTTTGAGCGGCGCATGGTTCGGCAGCATGACGCCGCCGGAGCCGACCCGAAGCTGGGAAGTCTCGCGGGCGACCTGCCCGATGAGTATCTCCGGCGAGGAACCGGCGATACCCGGCATGTTGTGATGCTCCGCCAGCCAGTAGCGGTGGTAGCCAAGCTTGTCCGTCAGCCGGGCCAGCTCCAGCGTGTTTTGGAGCGCCTGCGCCGCCGTCATGCCGGTGCTGACCGGGGATAAATCCAAGACCGAAAGTTTTAGTGCCATTTCAGTGTGCCTCAATCTGGAAATGCCGGGCGCATCGCCAAAGTTCCGCGCGTGCAGAGTAGACCGGCACTTCCATAAAATACTTACAGTGCCGGTGCGACTGACCGTGCCGGGGCATCTACCGTGCCGGTTCTTTTTTATTTTTATTCCCCCCTTGACAACTTCCCTAAGTATCGCTATACTGTACCGTGTTAATTAGTACAGTTAAACGAGAAATATCCTTTGGCCTTAGAACTCACCATTGTTACCGGAAGCAGCCTGCCGATTTACAAGCAGATTACGGATCAGGTCTGCATGGCAATCGCGGCAGGCCAGCTCCTGCCGGGAGACCCTCTGCCCTCGGTCCGGGCCGTCGCCGAGCGGCTGGTCATCAACCCGAACACCGTGGCGCGGGCGTATGCCGATCTAACGCGGGACGGGCGGGTCGTTTCCCAGCCGGGCCGGGGGCTGTCGGTGGCGCCCCGCCGGCAGATTCTGTCCACGGAGGAGCGGCACCGGCGGCTGGAGACCGCGCTGGATGAGTTTGTCCGGCAGGTCGTGTTTTTGGACTTTGAGCGCGGGGAAATCACGCGGCGTTTGGACGAGAAGCTGACCGGCAGCCTGCCGGAGAATTTAAACTCGGAAAAGGTAAGCGCATGAGTGATAACGTCATTGAGACGCGCGGGCTGACCCACTACTTTGGGCGGCGCTGCATTATGGATTCTTTGGAGCTGTCGGTCCCGCGCGGCTGCATCTTTGGCTTCCTAGGCCGGAACGGGGCCGGCAAAAGCACCACGATCCGCATCCTGCTCGGCCTGCTGGCCCCGACGCGCGGCACAACCGCCGTGCTGGGCCACGACAGCCAGAGCCTGCCGCCGGACATCCGCGCCCGGATCGGCTACCTTGCGGAAGGCCATCATGTGTATCCGTGGATGAGCGTCGCTGAGTGCGGGCGGTTCCAGGCGGCGTTTTATCCGAAGTGGAACGATAAAGTGTTCCAGTCCACGCTGTCTCATTTCGGGCTGAAACCCGAAGCCCGCGCCGGGAACCTGTCGCGCGGGGAGCGGGCGGGGCTGTGCCTGGCCCTGACGCTTGCCCCGCAGCCGGAGCTGCTGATTTTAGACGACCCGGCGCTTGGCCTGGACCCGGTCGCGCGGCGGGAGCTGCTTCAGTCCTTGATTCATTTGACCCGCCGGGCCGACCAGACGGTTTTCTTTTCGTCGCACCTGCTGTCCGATGTGGAGCGGGTCGCCGACCGGATTGCTGTCCTCGACGGCTCGCAGCTTCGCGCCGACTGTTCCCTAGACACGTTCCGGGCGCGTGTCCGGCAGTTTGTCCTGACGTTTCCTGGTGTTCCCCCGCCCTTGCCGCCGCTGCCCGGCCTTTTGCAGACGGTTCAAGAAGGCCGCGAAGTGACGCTCACGCTGTCGTCTTATGACGAGTTGATGGAGCGGCGGCTGGCATCGCTCGGCGCGGCGCGAATCGTGCCGGTCCCGCTGGGGCTGGAAGAGGCGTTTGTCAGTTATTTAAGCCGCCGGGGCGCAAGCTCCTATTTCTTGGACGGCGTTGACGCGGAGAAAATAGATGGTCCGAAAGAGGAAATTCTTTGAACACATCCCCCCTGAAAGTCCTATTCTGGAAAGAGTGCCGGGAGAATTTGAAATGGAGCGTGCTGGCCCTGCTGGCGCTCTCGCTCGGCCTCGCCTACGCTGTATTTCGCCTCTTCTACCAGATGCCTGTCGGGCAGCCGCCGTTTCTGAGCTTGGATCAGTTCTGGGACAGCGAGAACTTGGTTCTGACGATCTCGCCGCCGCTCATCGGACTGGCATTGGGCCTGCTGCAAATCCTGCCGGAGCAGCGCCGGGACCAGTGGGCGTTTTTGATCCATCGCCCGGCCTCGCGCACGACGCTGTTTTGGGGCAAAGTCCTTCCTGGCGTCTGCCTCTATCTGCTGGCGACGGTGCCGCCGCTGCTGGGGCTGGCGGCGTGGGCGGCGCAGCCAAGCCATGTTCCTGCGCCGTTTGATTTTCGGTTTACGCTGGCAGGCTGGGCCGCTGTTCTGGCCGGGCTGCCGTTTTACTTCGCGGGTCTGCTGACGGCCCTGCGGCCCGCCCGGTGGTATGGCAGCCGGGCGCTGCCGGTCCTGGCGGCCCTCATTGCTCCCTGGGCCGCAAGCTGGTTTAGCGAGTTCTGGATGGTGGCGCTGGCTTGCCTCTTCGTGACTTTTGTTTTGCTCTGCGCCGCCTGGGGCAGCTTCCTCACGGGCGGCGAATACGAACAGCAAACGAAACCGGCCCGATTCGCGCTGGGCCTGACACTGTACCCGACTCTTGCGGCGCTCGGCATCGGGGCGATCATCCTGCTGTTTGCGGCCTGGAACGCGCTGAACCATCCCGGCTCCCAGGAGTGGTGGCGGACCGATCAGCAGATTGACGCGCAGGGGCATATCTATATAAGCAGTGAACACAGCGACAGGCAGGGCCATATCACTACGACCGTCGCTGACAGCGCCCGCGCTCCGGTAGACTTGCATGTCTGGGAGAACCTCAGCCAGCAGCACAAGCTGTTTTCCTTCGCTTATTTGCCGAGATTCAGTTCCAATCAGCAGTATTCTCGGTATTCCGACCCGTCCTCTTATGTCTTCAGCCTTAGTTCTTCGGGTAACAGTACGCAGCAGACGTACTGGTACTACGCGATGGCGGCGCATGAAGGTATCGGCTACACCGTCACGGGAAACAGAGTGGCAGTGGCAGGTTATTTGGGGCCACAAGGTTTTGGAAAAAATCGGCAGCAGGCGGGAAGGTTTGGCGAAGACAGGCCCGAAGTGATCGGATTTGCCGGCCTCAACCTGCTGCGCTTCCCGCACGCTTTGTATTCGTATGATGTTTTTGCGTCCAGTCCTTCTCTGCACCTTTTGCAATCGCTACCCGGCGGCAGCGGCGGCTTTGCCACCCTCAGTAGGTCGCGCACGGGTTATATAGACAGTAACAGGGACAGCGAACGTGATTCTGAGCCGCAGGTGCTGCTTGTCTCTTCTGGGGATCAAGTGACCGCGTACACCGGCGGCAGCCCCCGCGCTCCGCAGACACCGACCAAGCTCTTCACGCTTTCCACTCCGGCGTTTGACCCGAAAAGTTACTCAGACATTGAAGTGGCTGTGGTGCCGGACCATTCACGCTTCTTTTTTTGGTATGGAGCTAGTCATCTCGTTACCGTCGCTTCGGATGGGCAGGTTATCAAATCCGAAGCGCCGCCTTATCTCACAGCCTCTTACACACGTCCTAAGACGCGCTTTGTGGACGCCGCGCCTGCGCTTGTTTTGCCTCCGGCGTCTCTTGTCTATGCGGCGCTCTATGGCTATGTGGGGGAGCGTTTGAACTGGTCTTCCGCGTCAGGCTTGTGGAGCAGCCTGGTTGAAGGCGTGGGCGCGATTTTGTTCTTTTCCGCATTCAGCGGCCTTGTCTCCGCCTTGCTGGCAGTTCTCATCAGCCGCCGGTGCGGGGATGAACGCAAAGGGCAGATGGCGTGGGCGCTGGGCGTGTTCTGGCTGGGCGGGTACGGGGTTTTGCTGCTGCTGGCGCTGCGTGGCTGGCCGGTGCGGCTGTCCTGCCCCCACTGCGGGCGGCTTCGGGTGGTAGACCGGGTATCATGCGAGCATTGCGGGGCGGCGTGGCCCGCCCCCGTGCCGGACGGGACGGAAATTCGGGATGCCGGCGTCCCAGAACTTATGCAGAGGTAACGATGCTCACTTCTCAGCTTGCCGCGCAGATTTATACGGTGCGCGAGTTCACGAAAACGGCGGTGGATTTTCGGCGGACACTCGAAAAGATACAGGCCATCGGCTACCCCGCCGTGCAGATTTCGGCGGTCGGGGCGATGGCGGGAGAAACGCCCGAAGTCTCGGCGGCGGACGCGCGGCGAATGCTGGATGACTTAGGCCTTGCCTGCATTGCGACCCACCGCTCTTGGGAAAGCCTCGCCGGCGACACCGAGCAGGAAATCACGTTCCATCAAACCCTCGGCTGCGACTTCTGCGCCATCGGCGGGCTGCCGGGCGAGTACCAAGCGCAGGGAGCCGCCGGCTACGCCGCGTTTGTGCGCGACGCTCTGCCGGTCATCGAAACGCTCAAAGCGGCGGGCATTCGGTTCGGCTACCACAACCATGCCTTTGAGTTCGCCCGCCCCGCCCCCGGCTCCGCCGCGCTGTTTGACACGTTTATCGAGTCGGGCGGCCCCGACTTCTGCCTGGAAATTGACGTTTACTGGGCCGCGCACGCGGGCCTAAACTCAGAGCGCTTAATCGAGCGCTGCCGGGGCCGCGTCCCGGTCATTCATGTCAAAGACAAAGAAATGGCCGGGAGCGAAGCCGTCATGGCCCCGGTCGGCGAGGGCAATTTAGACTGGCCCCGCCTGCTGCCCGCCTGCGCGGCGGCAGGCGTTGAATGGTACGCCGTCGAGCAGGATGAATGCCGCCGCGACCCCTTCGACTGCCTGCGTTCCAGTTTTGAGTTTTTGAGCCGGGTTTAAAGAACGCGGAAGAGACCTCCCCCCCGTCGCAAGAGACCTCACCCCGTCGCTCCGCTCCGACCCTCTCCTTGCTAAGGAGAGGGTGGAAACTTGTTTCCGGGTGAGGTCTGGTCACCGAAACTTTTCCGCCCCCTCTGCGTTTAAGAACATATCTTCAGGCTAATCACCTTTTACCGGAGAGTGTTCCATGCGTTTTTTGCTCCCTGCTTTGCTTTTGTTTACGCTTGCCCTGCCTGCCGGGGCAGACCCCGCCGCTAGTCCTGCTCCGCCGACGCCGAAGAAGCTGACACTGGCTCAGGCGCTTGCCGCCGCGCCGCCTCCTGCCGACGGCCTGCTGCTCTCAGTCTCAGCGGAGCAAGTGACGCTGCCCGACGGCGCAGAACCGCCCCCAGTTGACGCGAGCCTAAGCGACATTGCGGCGGCATTTGGCGACCAGACGACCAGCTTTGGCACGGTGACTGCCACTGCGCCGCAAACGATGATTTTGCTCAACACGCAGCCGGACGCGCCAAACATTGCGGCGGACCTCGGTTATTCAACGGCTTTCAAGATGCTCACCGCGAGCTTAGACGATACGCAGTGGCAGGCGCTCACGTCGGAGCGTGGATTAGGGCTGAACGATCTTTCGGATGACACCCAGCGCGGCCTGTTTCACGCGCTGTTCCCGCACGGACAGCTTTGGGTCGGCTCGGCAGACCCGGCGCTTCGGGATGTGCCGCAGGAAAAGCGGACAGATGTGCAGAACATGTCCGATCAAATTGAGGCCACGCGCCTGCGTTTGGGCCAGACGGCAAAGTTTTATCTGCACAACAAAGAAGGCGGGGCGATTTTCCATACGTTAGACCGGCCCGACAGCGCTCAGCGTCTTTCACTGTTCCACCCAAAACACGCCCCGACGCCGACCGAACACGGCGTTGAGCTGTCGGCGGTCGTTCCCAACGCGCTCAAGTCATCGGATTTGGATTATGACCGGCGCGTTCTGCAAGTCTCAGTGTCAGCGGCGGGCGTGGCGACCGTCGGCGCTTTGGTGACGCGCATCGGCCAGAAAACAGGCTTGGAACTTTACGCTGACCCGCATTACGCAGCCCGGACGCTGACGGTTCAAGGCGCGGCAGCCACGGAACCGGCGGCGGACTTGCTGCGGGCGCTGTGTTTATGTGTCACCGGCACGTTCCGCAAAGTCGGCCCGGCCTATGTGCTGACCGATGACTTGATGGGAGTCGGTACGCGCCGCAAGCATTTGGAAGACTGGGAAGGCGAAGCGGACTATGCGCGAGACGTGCTGGGGGATCAAGCAGGTTCCGCCCTGCTTCACCACCATGCGTCCACAGCCCGCAAGCTGCCGGCGCTCGGTGATCCGCTTGCGGTGACACCGGAAGAAATGGCGGCGCTCCCAGAGGACGGTGAGTTTCCCGGTTTGCCGAAAATTTTTGGGAACTCGTGGCCCATCGCGAAACTTTCCCCCGCGCAGCAGGCGTGGATACGCCAGGCGGCTGCCGAGTACAATGACAAGCCCCTCAATGACCCGCAGACGGAAGCCAAGCCGGAGGCGGACGCGACCCATGATGTTGACCTGAAAGTAAATTATCAGGTCCAATTTCTGATCCCCGGCCAAAGTCAGCCCATAGATGCGTTCAACTCGCCGCTGTTCCTCCTCTACTATCCGAGCGAAGAGGAGCTGATGGCAAACTCTGCACCCACCTATGCCGCAGAGCAGGCAAAGGCGCTTGCCAAGCTGCCGCCTGCGCCGCCGCTGTCCGCCGCACTCCGTTTGGGACGTTACCGAGATGTAACGGCCCATCCCCGGAGCGCGAAAGACGTAGACGCCCTGGTAGCCGCCATGCAAAAGCTGGGCCTCAATACACTGGTGCTGGACGTGTTTTCGGGCGGCGTCAGCCATGTCAAGACAAACGGGACTAATGGAACGGATATTTTGACGGAAGCATTAGCGCGGACACGCGGCACGGGCATTAGCGTCTTCGCCGACCTGAGCCTGCTGTCATGGGGGGACGCGCCGCCGGACGGCGTTCAAGATTTGACCATTGACGGGCAGAACTCCCGGCAGGCCGCGCTTCAGGCCCGGCAAATCAATCCACACACGGACTATGATTACAACACCGGCAAGCTGATCCCGTTTGCCCTGCCGCCGGTCTCGGCCAGCCCGTCATCGCCGCAGGTGCAGACGACTTTGACGGCGCTGGTGCAGGAAACAGCCGCCCGGCCCGGCCTTGCGGGGTTTCTTTGGGAGGACGCCGCTGTAGATAGCGGTCTCGGCTACACGCCCGACAGGCGGCTCGCGTTCCTGCGCTCGGCCCATGCCGACCCGGTTGACACCACGGAGGGGTCAGACGCGCTGCAAGCTAAAACCAAGCTGCCGCTGTTTGACGACGCCGCAGTTGATACGGCTGTCAGTGCGCTTTGGACAAAAGCGCAAACCCAAGTCAACACGAACCTACTTGAGCAGCTTCGCGCGGCGGCGCAGGCGGGCGGCGTCATGCCCATTCTGATGGAGCAGGGATGGAATTCAAACCTCTGGTACGCAAGCTGGGACGATCCGAAGAGTCAGCCGCCGCCGCAGAGAGAATTGTCTTTTGACGGTAATTACGACGAGAACGAAGCCGCCCTCAAAGGCATCGCGCGGGCGCAGGGCCATCTCGTTCTGCGGCGTGAAGCCATCGAAAACGATGGCGCCTCAGTTGCGATGGCGCGGCAACTTCAAGACGACGCGAAAACATTGCCCGGCGACGGCTTCGTGCTGGACTTCCGCCACGAGGAAGTGACGCAGGGGGCCGCGCCGCTGGACGCTCTCGTGCGGGCAGTTTCGGCGGAAAGCCGCAAAGTCAGCGGGAAAACAGTGGAGAAAACGGTAAAATAAACGGGTGAAATCAAAACTTTTCCTGCGCCCGCTTGTGTGCGCTTTCTGCTTCCTCGCGCTGCCGACCGTTCGGCCTGCCGCCGCTGCCCCTCCCCTGACCCTGAGCCAGCTTTTGGCGCGGCACCGGAAGGCGTCGGCGACGCCCGCCGCGCTCAAAGACAAAACGGCGCACGCGATTGTGTACGGCATCAGCGCCGGAGGCTTAGCGGGGACGATGACGACTTACGAAGCGCCCCCGCACCGGAGCCGAATGGAGATGCGGCTGGGGCCGCTCAATACGACCACCGGCAGCGACGGCAAGATCACCTGGGAGCAGGACGGCACGGGGAACGTGCGGATACTCGGCGGCGAGGAGCTGGCGGAGCGCAGCGCGGACGAAGGGTTCTCGCTGGAAAACCTGGATTTGTCCAAGAAAATCCAAACGGCAGTCGTAACGCTGCGGCCTGGCATTGACCCGGCGACGCACTGCTACGTTTTGGATGTCAAGCCGAAAAACGGGTCGGCGCAGACGATCTATTTGGATGCTAAAACGTATTTGGTTCAAAAGACCGTGGAGCATAAAGGCGGGCTGACCGGGACAATCACGGTGCTGGCGTACTCGGTGCAGGACGGAACCGAAGTGCCGAGCCGCATGGAAATCCAGTATGCCGGCCTGCCGCTGACCATCGAAGCGACTTTGAAGTCCGTGTCCAAGCTGCCGGCGGTCACGGCGGCGTTTTTTGCCCCGCCCACTCCCGCCAAAGATTGGCAGTTTATCGCGCCCGGCCCGCGCGTCGCGGCGACGCTGCCGTTTGAGAGCGTGAATGACGAGATTGTGCTGCCCGCGACCGTCAACGGCCATCCCCTGCGCCTGCTGCTTGACAGCGGCAGCGCGACGGCGTTTGTGACCGAAGGGGCGGCGCTTACGGCGGGCCTCACCACACAGGGCGACCTGCCCGCGCTCGGCTACGGCGGCTCGGCGGCGACCGGGATTGCCGCAGGTGCGACGGTGGACATCGGCGGCGCGGTGCGGCTGAGTCACCTGAACGTGCATGTCATCAAAGACCCGGCGGTGACCAAGCTGCTGGCCGAGCGCGGGCATCTGGACGGGGCCATTGGCTATGAGCTGTTCGCCCGTTTAATTGTCGGCATTGACTACGCTTCCAAGACGCTGACGCTGACCGATCCGGCCTCCCCTGCCCCCGCGCTGAACGCCGGAACAATCACGGTGCCGATTAAGCTGGAAAACCGGATGCCGACGATACTCGCGTCGGTGGACGGCAAGACGCCGGGCCGGTTTCTGGTAGACACCGGCGATGCCGGCGCGGCGCATATCTACACGCAGTACGCCACGGCGAACCAGCTTCTTCCGCGCCTGAACGCCCCCGGCGTGATCACGCGGCAGGGCGTCGGGGTCGGCGGGCAGATCACGGAAACCCTGTCGCCGGGCCATTCCCTGCGCGTCGGCCCGGCGCTCGTTTCGGGGCTGTCCTTGTCCACCATGACCGGACCGGGCATTGCTCAGATTTCCTCGCAGGCCGGCGGCATCGGCAACTTGTTTTTAAATCACTTCACGGTGACGTTTGACTATGCGCGTGGCCGGATGTACCTGCGCCCGAACTTGCCCGCGCTTTTGCCTGCCGGCTTTGCCCCGTCTCGGCCTCGCTTGACGTTCGCCTCGGATACTCTCGCGCCTTTGACGCTGGCGGCGCTTCTGCAAAAGCACCTCACCGCGCTTGGCGGCGCGGCGGCGCTGGAAGCCATTCACAACACGGAAATCACTTCGTCCGTGCAGACCGGCGGCATCACTGGTACGATTAACACGATCTATGCCGCGCCGGACAAAGAATACGAAGAAGACAAGCTGGGGATTTTAGATAATCTGCAAGGCTACGACGGCAAGGAAGCTTGGGAGCGCGACACCAACGGCAATGTTCGGGACCTGGCCGGGGAAGAACTGAAAGACCTGCGGGTCCAGCTCTTTTTTGACACCAATTCCTATGTTCTGCCCGGACGGATGCCCGGCAAGATGGTCCTGCGCCCACAGACGGAGGCGGGAACGGGCAATTACATTGTCGACGCTTACCCGGAAGGCGGCAAGAAAAGCACGATTTTCTTTGATCCGCACACGTTTATGATCGTCAAAGAGCAGCACTTAGACGACGATGTGCTGGTCACGACGCAGTATTCCGATTACCGGATTGTAGACGGCACGCCGTTTCCGTTCCATACTGTGACGACCAACGGCACGACGCGCTACGATATTGTCGGGCAAGTGGAAAAAATCCAGAACAACGTCGCGCTCACGCCCGGCCTCTTTGCGAAGCCCAGCGGCGGCAGGAACTTCGGGTTTATCCAGCCAAGCGCGACTTCGGCCACGGTTCCGTTCGACATGGACGACGGCGAGATCGGGCTGGAAGTCAAGCTAAATGGGACGCCGGAGCGGGTGTTTTTGGACAGCGGCGCGGGCGGGCTGGCGCTGGCCCAGTCGGCGGCGGATGCGCTGGGCCTCAAAAGCAGCGGGTTTCTGGAAGTCCGGGGCTACGGCGGCTCGGCGGACCAGCACCCGGTGTTAATCCAAAAACTGGAAGTGCCGGGGGCGGTCCAGTTGTCCAATGTCGCCGCGATTGCGATTGACCTGCCGGAGCAGCTGAACTCGTACTTCACGCGGCCTCTGGCGGGCTTTATCGGCTATGACCTGCTGTCGCATTTTGTCGTGCGCGTTGACTACCCGCACAAGAAGCTGACGTTTATCCAGGCCGATGCGTTTCATCCCACGGCAGCCGACGGCCATCCCCTGCCGGTGGCGCTCGACAGCAACGTACCGACAATCCAGGCGCATCTGGACGCGCTGCCGCCGGGCCAGTTTTTGATTGACACCGGCGATGCCGACGCCGCAGTTCGCCTTTACGGTCCCTACGTCGCAAAGAACGGCCTGGACAAGAAGTACCCGCGTGGGGCGATGACTGTCGGCGGCGGCATCGGCGGCGTGTCCCGCTCCCGCCGGACACGCATTGACTCGTTTACCGTTGCCGGCTTCACGTTCCCCGACATCCCGGCGGACTTTTCTTTGGACACCAAAGGCGGCGCATCGCTGGTCAATGCCGGCTCGCTCGGCTCCCGCCTGCTGTCGCGCTTTGTGATCACGTTTGACTACCCGCATGGCCGCGTCTTCTTCGCCCCCGCGCCTGGCACGCGCCTGGCGTTTGAAACGCGGACCACGGGGGTTACGCTCATGGAAACGAAAGACAAAGCGGGCCGCGCCCACTTGGCGGTCGCGGATGTCCTGCCGGGCGCACCGGCGCTGAAGGCCGGCCTGCGGGACATGGACGAAGTGCTGGCGATTGACGGCAAGCCTGCCGGTCAGATTGGCCTGACCGGGGCGCGAAGCCTGCTGTCCGCTTCTTCGGGGCAGCCGCACACGCTGTTGGTTCAGTCCGTCATCGGCAAGCCGCGCACCATTACTGCGAGTTTGTTCGACCCATTGCGGTAAGCAAGACAAGAACCCCTCCCGCCTCGTTCCTCGGCTCCCTCCCCTGTTAGGGAAGGGCCTCAGAAAGTGCAGGATAAAGGCATTGGGATGTTCATTTCTTGTTCTTTGTCCGTCGCCCTTCCCTAACAGGGGAGGGAGCCGAGGAACGAGGCGGGAGGGGTTCTTGTCCGGCCATTCGCTTATCCCCCGGTTAGCCGCCGCACGAGAAAGACGGCGAGCAGCACTTCTTCGATTTCCGGCGGCGCGTGTTCCCTCAATGCCCGCAAAATCGCCTGCGCGGGAACGCCGGGAACCGGCGGCAGCAGAGCCGCGAGACGCACTAAGCGATCAAGGCACCGCGCCATGTCGCCGGACGTGTAAGCCGCAAGCGCCTGCTTGGCGTAGATGCTGATCCGGGCCGCATTCGCTTCTTTTTTTGCAGAAGCCCGCGTTCGGTAGCGCCGCCCTAAGTTCAGCAAAATCTTTCCGACTGTTTCATCTCGTGCATACGAATCCAAAGCGAGGTAGGGATAAAACGCATCCCGCCCGCCGCTGACGCTGCCGACGGCGTTTATGATTTCGCGCCGGACTGTCGGCGACTGGCTCCGGCGAAGCGCCTGAAGCAGCGGCAGGGCCGCTTCGGGTTCCCCCAGTCGGCCCAGCGCGTCGGCAAGAACGGCCAAATTGGACGGCTCCGCCTCCCGTTCAAGTTGAGCAATGAGGCTCGGCAGGCTTTCGGGGTCTTCACGTTCCGCCAGCGCCCGAATGGCGGCAGTGCGGACAGTCTGGTCGGGGTCTGCCAGCAGAACGCACAAAATCTCGGTGACAGAGCCGCCGCGGAGATGCCCCAGCGCTTCCATCGCGGCAATCTGGCGGGTCGGCGGGCCAAGCTGGGCGGCGGCGGCAAGCGCGGGCAGGGCGGCCTGATCACCGATTTTCCCAAGCGCCGTCGCCGCCGCGCCGCTGATGCCGGACGCCGAGTCTGTCAGCTTGCCGACCAGCGGCAGGGTGGCGCGGGGGTCTCGTATCTCGCCGAGTGCCGCCGCCGCCTGCTCCCGCACCGGCAGGGCGACATCGTCGAGTGCCCGGACCAGCTCTTCCACGGCCAGCGGCGTTTTGAGCCGCCCCAAATGCTCGGCGGCCTGAACCCGCGCCTGCGAGCTGCCCGCTTTGGAAAGCTTCTGGATGCCGTTGAATGAGCCGACGGGCTTAGACGCTTTGAGCTGTTTCAGGACATACCCCGTGCGGTGGCTGCCGTCTTCCCGGATGGGCCGAACCAGCAAAATGGCCGCCCCGCGCAGCAGTGTCGCAATCAAAAACAGCAGATGGTAGTTGTTTCGGATGTAGCCGTGGTCTGGGAACGACAGATGCCCGAACGCGACCATCAGCGCCCCGCCCGCAAGCGGGGCCAGCCCGCCGGCAAGCCCGGAAATCGCCGCGATGGCGCTGACATAGACCGTGCGCTTCTCGGCAGGCGACGATCCGATCATCAAGTTGAACTGGGTCAAGCCGACGCCCGCCCAGCCGAGGCCGGAAAATAAGTTCAGCACAACCACAATCAGCTTCGTCACCGACAACCGCAGCCCGCCCGCGCTGTCGTAGGCCCACAGGCCGGAAATGCCGTCCGGCGCGGCCAGTATCCACAGGAGCGGCGGAACCAGGACCAATCCGCAGCTAATCATCAAAACCGGCTTGTTGCCGTACTTGTCCGCCAAATACCCCCACAGCGGCATACTCGCCAGCGACGCGAGAGTGGCTACCGCAGTCAAAAGCTGGAATGCCGTGTAATCTAAATGCAGGTACTTGAGCTGGTAGACCGTGAAAAACTGCCCGGCGATGGACTGGCCGACGACCATTGCCGCAAGAAACGCCATCACGCGCTGGAAGTTGCGGTCCGCGAACGGCGCTTTGTAATACGCCAGCGCACTTTCCTTCGGCTGCCCGTCCGCGCCGGACTTGATTTTGGGAACGTCGGGACTTCGCAGGATCAGCCCGAACGAGCCGAGCGCGAACACGCTTGCCGCCCCAAACAAAACCGCGAAGGCTTCCGGTATGCTTCCGCCGTGGCGCTTCGTCGCGGCATCTAAGAAGTAGCCGCCCAAAATGGGAACGACCAGTCCCACCCACCCGGCATACATGTTGCGCTGGCCGAAGTACCGACCCCGGCTGCCTTCGGGGACAACATCGGTAATCCAGGCGGTCCAAAGCGGCGCGGAGACATTCATACAGAGCGCGGACAGCAGCGTCAGCAGCAGAAACGCCCCCACCCAAAGCGGCTTCGGCAGCACAAAGGGGATGAGCAGAATCGGCACCCAGAGCAGGCGGCTGGTGACGGAGAACCAGGCAATCAGCGTCTTGCGCTCGCCGTAGCGCTGGGCGAGAAACGACGAAAAAAGCTGCACCAGCCCGGCAAGAGCCGGAATGCCGCCGAGTGCGCCGAGCCAAAACGAGCTGCATCCGAGAAGCAGGGCAAAGCCGGTCTGGAACGCGCCCGAAGTGAGCTGCCCCTGCACGGTCGCAACGCAGCCTTCCAGGGTGGAGAGCCGAAGTCCGCGCTGGATTTGCAGCCGGGACAGCCCCGGCGCTGTTTCGGGGGGAGAGCTAATTGGGGTTTCGGAGATTGGGAGAGTCACACCTTCAGCTTACGACACGGAACTCCGTATTCCTGCCTGGTTTTAGAAAGCCGGAGTAAGAACCCCTCCCGCTCGTTCCTCGCTCCCTCCCCTGTTAGGGAAGGGCTAGAGAAACACAGGACGAAAGACGCGGACGCTCCCGTTGTCGGTCTTGCTCTTTATAGCCCTTCCCTAACAGGGGAGGGAGCGAGGAACGAGCGGGAGGGGTTCCTCTCCTACGCGCTGCCGGGCGGGGGCGGCCACTGCCCCGGCGGAGGCTGGGCAGGTGGATAATTCGGCGGATAGTTTGGCGGGTAATTGGACAGCGGCGTTTCCCCCGGCAGCCGGCCCGACGGCCTGCCGGCAAAGTAGTAAATCACCGCGCCGAGGCCATGCCCCAGCACCACGACCAGCAGCCAAACCGTTTTCATGTTCGGCTCCGGGAACTGACGCCGGGCGACATCAATGATCTCGACCACCCAGAAGACGAACGAAGCCAGTAACAGCAAAACAAAGAAGCCGTACAGGAGAAAGATGCCGACGATAAATCCTGTGCCGGGATCAGGGGAACTGTTCATAATCGCCTCCAATCAATAATTCTTCTTGCAATAGGTTCTGCAATCATTAGGTTCTGTTTGTTGAGACACGCGGCGAAAGAAAAAGAAATTCACCGGCACTGGAAGTGCCGGTCTACTATTGAGTGAAAGTCACTTCGTGACTGCGGATTATGACGCGGCTACGTTCGCTAGTCTTCAGTGTCGGAGACACTTTCATCTAAGAGTAGACCGGCACTTCCAGTGCCGGTTCCAATCTTTTTACCCCTCAATTAAATCATGCAGGCGCTTGACGTTGACTTCGTGCATGGTGTCGCTGTCGGGGGTTTCGACAATGATCGGCAGGCCGGCGAGGCGCGGGTCGTTGACCAGGAGGCGGAAGGCTTCTAGGCCGATTTCGCCTTCGCCGATGTGGGCGTGGCGGTCGGCGTGGCTGCCGAGCGCTTTCTGCGAATCGTTGGCATGGATCACTTGCAGCCAGCGCAACCCGATCACCTCGTCAAAGAGCCGCATGGTTTCGGTGTAAGTTTCAGGCGTTCGTATGTCGTAGCCCGAGGCGAAGATATGGCAGGTGTCGAGGCATACTGCGAGGCGCTCCGGGTTCTGGACGCCGCTGATAATCGCGGCAAGCTGCTCAAACCTGCCGCCCAAGTACGTCCCCTGCCCCGCCGTCGTTTCCAGCGCGACACGCACTTTCGCGCCTGCGGTTTCCTGATGAATAACGTCTAAACTCTCGATCAGACGCGCAATGCCGACGGCTTCCCCCGCCCCGCCGTGTGCGCCGGGGTGGCTGACCAGGAAGTTGACGCCGAGCGCTTCCGCCCGCTCGATTTCGGCTCTAAACGCCGCCCGCGATTTTTCTAAAACTTCACTGCCCGGCTCGGCGGCAAGGTTAATCAGATAAGAATCATGCGCGACGATCTTGGAGAGGCCGCTTTCCGCGACCACTTCCTTGAACTTTTCCGCCAAATCGGGTTTGATGGACGGCGCACGCCACTGGCGCGGACTGGCGGTGAAGATTTGCACCGAGCGGCAGCCAATCGCGACGCCGTCCGTGATGGCGTTGTGAGGCCCGCCCGCCGTCGGCATGTGTGCGCCGAGCAGCGGTTTCAGAAGCGTGGTTATGGGCATTTCGAGGGCTTCGCCGAAAAGGGGTTCGTTGGTTGTTGTCATAGTTTTTTAGGGAGAGGAATATGGAAGTAAGAGCGTGGGATTGAAATCCTACGCTGTGGGGCGCAGACGCCGAATGTCCGCCTTCGCGGACGAAGAATAGAGCAAGAGTGCGGCTATGCCGGTTCTTCTCTTTCTCCACGAAGGTGGAGACTAGGCGCTTCGCCCCACAGCGTAGGATTTCAATCCCACGCTTCGGGCAAGTGCTTTCAAGAAACAGACTGTAGTTCCGGGACCTCATAGGCGTCTTCCTCCACACCCTCACGCAAAACAGGACGGATTGAGCTTGCTATGGCTAAATCCACCGGACATGGCAGGATGTCTTCCAAGCGGTCATACAACCCAGCATAACGCTTGAATGTCGGCTCACCCTCAAACTCTACCAGCACGTCCACGTCACTGTCCGGCCCCGCCTCGTCGCGGGCAACGGAGCCGAAGAGGGCAAGGCGGCGCAGGCCGAAAGCGGCAAGTTCGTTTTGATGCTGAAATTAAGATGGCTAATGCTTCGTCACGCTTCATACTGCCCTCCCCGCTAATCCCCTTTTTGCTGGACGAAGGACAGTTTTTTGCTCATGTCCAGCATCCGCTGAACCGGGCGCAGGGCGCGGACGCGGACATCTTCGGGCATGGTAATTTCGGGGCGTCCGTCGCGCAGGCACAGGTAGAGCTTTTCGAGCGTGTTCAGGCGCATGTACGGGCAGGAGGCGCAGTCGCAGCCGGAGTTCGGCGGGGAGCAGAGAAACTCGGCGTCGGGGCGGCTTTGCTTCATCTGGTGCAGGATGCCGACTTCGGTGGCGACAATAAACTGCTTTTGCTCCGGGTGCGTCTGGACGTATTTCAGCAAGGCAAGCGTTGAGCCGATGAAGTCCGCTTGATCGAGAACGGCTTCCTCGCATTCCGGGTGCGCGATGAGATGGGCGTCGGGATAGGCTGCGCGGAGCGTCGCCAGCTTGCGGGCGCTGAACTGCTCATGGACGATGCAGAAGCCGGGCCACAGTACCATCTCGCGCCCGGTCTGCTTCTCGACCCATTTGCCTAAGTGTCTGTCGGGGCCGAAGACAATCTTTTCGCCTGGGGGCAGTTGTTCCACAATAGCGACGGCGTTGGAGGACGTGACGATGATGTCCGACAACGCTTTGACGGCCGCCGAAGAATTGATGTAATTGATGACCGTGTGGCCGGGATACTGCTTGAGCCAGTCGGCGTAGACATCAGCGGGGCAGCGGTCGGCGAGCGAGCAGCCGGCATCCAAATCGGGCAGCAGCACCAGCTTGTTGGGGTTCAAGATTTTGGCGGTCTCGGCCATGAAATGCACGCCGCAGAAGACAATGGTATCGGCATCGGTCGCCGCCGCTGCCTGCGCGAGCGCCAGGCTGTCGCCGACATGGTCCGCCAAATCCTGAATGTCGGCATCCTGATAATAGTGCGCCAGAATGACGGCGTTCCGCTCGGCTTTCAGGCGGATAATCTCGGCTTCCAGATCAAGTTTCGGGTCAATGCGGCGGACGCGCAGGGACAGGTCGGTTTCCTGCCCAAAACTCTGCATCGGCGGATCGGCGTCGGTACGAGCGAGTGTCAAGGTTTCCATTGGCTAAGTATACCTTCCAAAATTGTTCCGGCAATCTTATTCCAAGAACGGCACGCATTCCGAGTAGGTTCCTCGAAACTTTGTGAACTTTTTCTTTGGAGCCTGCGTCTGCAAGGTTATGGCTGACCAAATTTACATAAACACGGCCCATCTGCTTCGGCGGGCCGGCTTCGGCGCAGACCCGGCGGCGATTAAAGCGGCAGCGGCGGCAGGCATTGACGCCACCACCGAGACCCTGCTGCACCCGGAACGAGTGCCTGAGAACTTGAACGACACGCGCACGCTCACCGGCCTGGCAAGCCTGCTGCCGGAGCCGAAAAACGGCGGCACTCCCGTCCAGGCGGTCAAGATGTGGTGGGTGCACCGAATGATCGCCTCGCCACGCCCGCTTCAGGAAAAGATGACCCTGTTCTGGCACGGGCACTTTACATCCAAAGACGGCGGGATGCAGGGCGACTTGCTGTACCGACAGAACCAGCTTTTCCGCGCCAATGCGCTCGGTAATTTTCGGACGCTGACGCTGGCCGTCTCGCGTGACCCGGAAATGCTGCGCTATCTGAACGGCAACACCAATTATAAAGCGCACCCGAACGAAAATTATGGCCGGGAGCTGATGGAGCTGTTCACCTGCGGCATCGGCAACTACACGGAAGATGATGTCAAGGCGGCGGCGCGGGCGTTTTCCGGCTGGAACCTGCGCGGAGGCGAGTTTCACTTCAACGAGCGGCAGCACGACAATGACCCAAAGACGTTTCTCGGCAAGACCGGCAACTGGAACGGCGACGACATTGTAGACATTCTGGTCGCCCATCCGGCCACGGCGAAGCGCCTCTGTACCCAGCTTTGGGAGTATTTCGCGTATCCCGGCCCGGAGCCGCAGGTTTTGGACGCGCTGACGCAGACGTATTACGCCAGCGGCTACGATGTCCGCGCCGTGATGAGCCGCATTCTGCGCTCCAAAGCGTTTTATTCCGAGAAAGCCCGCTTCGCCGTGATTAAGTCCCCCGCGCAGTATGTGGTCGGCAGCGTCAAGATGCTGGGCTTGGAGAAAGCCGTTGAGCTTGCACTTTCGGACATCACGCCCGCAAACGAAATGGCCTACATGCCGGCGGCGACCACGATGCCTGCCGCGCCGGTTCCGGCCATGCCGAACTTAACTGCGCCTGCCGTCACGCCGCAGCAGGCGTCGGGCCGCAAGCTTGCTATACTCGCGGGCCTGCCCGGCGCAATGCGCTCGATGGGCCAGGATTTGCTGGCCCCGCCCACGGTCAAAGGCTGGGACGGCGGCACGGCCTGGATTAACACGTCCACGCTGCTGGCAAGAATTAACTTCGCCAATGCGCTGTCCAATTCACGCCAGATGTTCGGCGGCCAATTGGTGCGCGTGACCGAGTATTTGCAGCAGAATTCGCTGACGCCCGAAGCGTGGGTGGATTTTCTGATTGAAACGCTCGGCCCGCTGCCGCTCTCGCCCGCAACGCGGCAGACGCTGGTAGATTTCGTCAACGCCGCGCCTGCTCCCTCGTCCCCGATGGTTCAAAACACGCAGTTCGTGACGGGGCAGTTCCGGCGCGGACGCCGGATGCCGGGCGATCCGTACAGCCGGGCGCGGAACCAGTCTCCCGGCGGCCTCGAAGGCCGTCTCCGCGCCGTCATTCCGATGATCATGGCGACGCCCGAATATCAAGTCTGCTAAATACCAAGTTTGTTAAGTTTTCCCAACAGGAGCCTATTATGTCCGTCACACGCCGAGATTTTATCAAGAAAAGCGCCACCACAGTCGCCGTCGGACTTGCCGTTCCGCCCTGGCTCGCCAAAATGGTCTGGGCCGACTCGGTCGCCGACAACGCGCTTGCGGCCAGCGGGCAGACGGCGGGCCGATCTCTCGTCGTCATTCAGCTCACCGGCGGCAACGATGGCCTGAACACGGTCGTTCCCTACGCCGATTCGATTTACCGGAGCGCCCGGCCGGTGCTGGCCCATGACGCGGGCAAAGTGCTGCATCTGACCGACACCATCGGCCTCAGCCCGGTAATGGGCGGCATGAAGACGCTCTATGACCAGGGGCGGCTGGCGATTGTGCAGGGCGCGGGCTACCCGAACCCGAACCACAGCCATTTCCGGTCAATGGAAATCTGGCAGACGGCGGAGCCGGAAAAGCTCGGAACCGAAGGCTGGGTCGGGCGCTATCTGGACGCCATCCGCAGCGGGCGCACATCGCCGCTGACGGGGATTAATATCGGCAATGAGGCCAGCGAAGCGTTCACCAATGCCCACGCCGCCGTGCCGAGCATTCAGGGATTAGCGAATTTCGGCGTCGTCTTTCCCGGCAATGCCGAAGGACAGGCCCGCGCCGCCGCGCTGAAGCAGGTTCAACTCGGCGATTCCAACACGCCCTACGGCAAGTTCTTTCAGCAGACGGCGATGGAAACCTATAACAGCGCCGACAAAATCACCGCAGGCATCAAGCAGTACCATTCCACCGTCGAGTACCCGAAGTCGGCCTTTGGGAAGGGAATGCAGGAGATCGCCCAGCTGATCGCCGCGAACTTGGGAACCCGCGTTTACTATATCTCGACGGGCGGCTTCGACACTCATGCCCAGCAAATACGCCGCCATGACCTGCTTTGGCGCGACGTGTCCGATACCCTGCTGGCATTCCAGACCGATTTGGAGCAGATGGGCGCGGGAGACCATGTGCTGACGCTGGCGTTTTCTGAGTTCGGGCGGCGCGTCCACGAGAACGCGAACGGCGGCACAGACCACGGCACGGCGTCCGAGATGTTCATTCTCGGCAAGCCGGTCAAAGGCGGCCTGTACGGCGAGTACCCACGCCTTGCCGATTTGGACGCGGGCGATTTGAAGTACACGACCGACTTCCGGGCCGTCTATGCGACCGTGCTGGACCGCTGGCTCGGAACCAACAGCGAGATCGTGCTGGGCCGGCGTTACGAGGACTTGAGGTTCGTTTGAGGGGAAGTCTGCTATGAGTATTCAGCGATTATGTGCGTGTTCTTTGCTGCTGACATTTGCCGCGCCGCTGTGGGCGGACCCATCAGTTCCGGCGGCGAGTTCAGCCCAGCCGGCGCTGAACGGGCTGGTGGAAAAGCACCGGATTATCGGCTTTACGGAGCGAGGCGGCAAGCGGTTTCTGGGGCGAGTGCTGTCAGGCGACCACGGCTTGTTTGTGGTGCAGACGTTTCATTATGTTTCCGCGCCGGCGACGACGACCGAGACGACGACGCAGACCGGCGTTGTCTCCGGGCGGTTTGGCCGCCTGCGGCCTAAGACGCGGCGGGTGAAGACGCAGGAAACGACGCAAAAAATCATCCCTGACACCGTGGCTATTCAGGCGCTGCTGCGGGGCGCCGGCGGGCCGTCGTTCCGGCCCGCCGAGCAGCCGGCGGGACGCGAGATTGTTGCCCCGGCGGACGTGACGTGTCTTCAGGAGCTTTTGCCGCCGGCGGCGGCTCCGGCAGTTTCTCCGGTCACGGCTCCGGCAGTTTCGGCGGGCACGCTGCCTTCCGGCACGGCTGCTCGCTCGGCGGCAGGCTTGACCCTGAAGACGCTGTGGGCCGCGCCGAAGTAGCCTGCCGCACGCCGGCAATCTCACGCACTGGCAATCTCAAAAGTCTGAATGCTGTTCGGGCCGAGCCAGACGCGGAACTGGCTGCCTGCCAAGTGGGTATCGCGGTGGACAGCGTATTTCTCGCCGCCGGAGCGCGTGTCTGTTGTCCAGCGCGTGATGGGGCCGGACACGGCGCCGAAGCGCGACAAATCGTAGGTGATCCATTGACCGGTGGCATGGCTGGTCGTGACCAGGACCAATTTTTGTGCAGCGCGGTCATACGCGGCAACAGTTCTGTCGTCGCTGCTGTCTAAAAGCGTCATGCCGGGCCGAATATGGCGCGAATAATGGGCCAGCACGAAATACTTGGGGTTGACCGGGCCGATTTGCTTGCGGGTGAGGTCGGATTGGATCAGTCCCCACCCATTTCCATCGAGCGGCTGCCAGTAGCACCAGGCGGTGGGATGCAGGTAGCGAAAATCCAGGGCAAGATTAGCGGCAAGACGCATCCCGCTGGCGTCATCTTCGCCGTACTCCGAGTTCCAAAGGTTCGTAGGTGTGACCGCGCGAAACAGCAGGTCACGCCGTCCGCCGCCATACTGGTAGCCATGCACGTTCACCCGGCCTACTAACGCTTTCGTTGCCGGGCGGAAACTGTTCCAAGTGCGGAGCGCGGCGTCGTAAGTGTTTTCGTCCGAGGCAGCGACTTTGATTTGAGTCAAGCCGCGCCTGTCAAGTTCTTCCCGCAGGGCGGCGATGACGGCGGCCTGTGTTTCGGCATCAAAGTGGCAGCCTTCCTGGGTTCCGTTCTTGTTCCACCAGTCGGCGCTTGGCTCGTTGAACGCTTCCACAGAGTCAAACCGAATGCCCCAATGGTCAGCGGCATGTTTCGCAATCGCCGCGAGGTAAACGGCGTGCCGGCGCCGGCTTGACGGCTGAAGATTGTCTTCGGCGCCGTTGTCCGCGCCCGATGGGTTATGATTACGGCATTGCCACCACAGAGGAGAGTTGGAAAATAGCTCAAAGTGAGCAGCTCCCCGGTCCCGCGCTTTTTGGAGCATGAGGCGCTGACTTTCGTCCATGCTCCAGTCCCAGCCTACTGAAGCCAGGTCGGAACTTGAAGACGGGCCGGAGGGGCGCAGGTGCCGCCAAAATCCCTGCATCTGCTTAAATGCCGGAATGCGCGGCGACGCCTGCATCAGGCTTCCATCTACGGCGTTTGCACTGCATCCGCCGGCGTTGTAGCGGGCCACAGTAAGGCCGAGGCCGGGCAGCGTCTCGCCGTTCAGCAGAGTAGATTTCGTCGTAAACAGAAGGTCCGCGATGTCGTCGCGGCTGCCGAAAACGCCGGCCCACCAGGCAAGCGAGCAGCCCCATCCCTGCCAAGTCCCGTAGTCAGCGTCGGGGTTGATGACAAGGAGAGACTCGGCAGGGGCCGCGCCGAGGCTCGACGCGGCGGAAATGCCGCCGAAAAGCAGTGCAAGCGCCGCGCGGCGTGTCAACGGTGTTTGAAGTGTTAGTGGTGCCTGCGGCTGTGGTTGTTTCATCATCGCTCCCCCAGGCAGTTTGCCTTGAATTGATTTTGTGGAAATTGAAACATTTTCGCGCAAATTCAGGTACAAAAGGATATGAATAGAGCAAGCATGGAAATCTGGCGGACGCTTCAGCGGCTTGGGTTTTTTTCCGGGGCGGCTGCCGCGTTCGCGGCGGCATCTCTCGCGGGCGGCGTGGCCGCAAAGACGGCCCCGCATCCTACGCATTCACAGTCGTCGCATTCACAGTCGTCGCATTCCAGTTCCGCCCATTCTCATCCGATGCATCTTAATTCTACACCCTCTGCTCCTACACCTTCCGGTTATCGGCTTCAGGCAGAAGCAGAAACGGACTGGATTCAGGCGCACTATTACGACCCGGCGGTGCATCGTTACCATCCGAGCTATCCCCCAAAGAAGGGCGAGCTCCCCTACGACTTCATGTGGGGGAACGGCGTGCAGTTTACCGTGCTGGCCGCCGCCGCGAAGGAAGACCCGGCAAAGTACCGGGCGGCGCTGGACGGCTTCGCGCAGGGACTTTCGGCGTACTGGGACTCCTCGGCGCTGGTTCCGGGCTACGAAGCCTACTGCTCCGGGCCGGGCAGCCAGGACAAGTATTATGACGACAATGAATGGATGGTGCTGGGGTTCGCCGAAGCGTATCAAAATACCAATGACCCCTAGTTCGTTTTAAAGCCGCGCCGTTCTCAGACGCAGTGAGTTCGTGACGACGGTGACGCTGGAAAAGGCCATCGCCAGCGCCGCCAGCATCGGGTTCAGCAGGCCGAGCGCGGCCAGCGGAATGCCGACGGCGTTGAAGATAAAGGCCCAGAAAAGGTTCTGACGAATCGTTTTCATGGTCCGGCGCGACAGCAGAAGCGCGTCGGCAATGCCGCTCAACTCGGACCGAAGCAGAGTGATGTCGGCGGCTTCGAGCGCCACATCGGAGGCCTGGCCCATGGCAATCCCCAAATCGGCCAGCGCCAGCGCCGGGGCGTCGTTCACGCCGTCGCCGACCATTGCCACCGACGCCGCGCCGTGCTGCCACTGCTTCACGGCGGCGGCTTTCCCTTCGGGTCGAACGCCTGCTTCCACTTCCGTAATGCCAACCGCCGTCGCGACTGCCTGGGCCACGCGCAGGCTGTCGCCCGTCAGCAGCATCACGCGCAGACCCAGGGCATGAAGCCGCGCAACGGCCTCTTTCGCGCCGGGACGCACCATATCCGCGACAGCCAGAATGCCCGCTTCCCCGCCGCCGACGGCGACCAGGACGGACGTTTTCCCCTGAGCTTCCAGCCGCGCCATGTCGCCCGCCGCTTCCGGCGAAAGCACAATCTTCGCTTGTTCCAGCAGCGCAGGCGTGCCGACTAAAACGTCTAGGCCGCCGACGCTGGCCTGAATGCCGAGGCCGGGCAGATTACGAAATGCCTCAGCAGCGGCAATCTCGCCGTCCGCGCCGGCGACAATCGCCGCCGCCAGCGGGTGTTCGGAGCCGCGCTCCGCCGCCGCCGCCAGCCCCAGCAGGCCGCGGCGGTCCAGGCCGTTGTGCAGCACCACGTCCGTCAGCTCCGGCCTGCCCAGTGTCACCGTGCCGGTCTTGTCCAGGATCACCCGGCTAATTCGGTGCGCCCGCTCCAGCGCCTCGCCGTTTTTGATTAAGATGCCGAGCGACGCGCCCCGCCCGACGCCGACGATAATCGCCGTCGGCGTGGCAAGCCCTAGCGCACAAGGGCAGGCAATGACAAGCACCGCCACAGCGGGCATCAATGCGCCTGCGACGCCGGCATGGAGCGCCAGCAGCCAAACCAGAAACGTCAAGAGCGCAATGCCCAGTACCACCGGAACGAATACAGCAGAGACCTGATCGGCAAGCCGCTGAATCGGCGCTTTGCTGCCCTGCGCTTCTTCCACCAGACGGACCATGCGGGCCAGCACCGTGTCCGCGCCGACGGATGTTGCTTGAAACAGCAGCGTTCCGCTGCCGTTCACCGTGCCGCCGATCACTTTGTCGCCCACGGTTTTCTCAATCGGCAGGCTTTCCCCGGTCAGCAGCGACTCGTCCACCGAGGACCCGCCGCCGACAACTATGCCGTCTACCGCCACTTTTTCACCGGGCCGGACCCGAATCGTCTGCCCCGGCCTGAGCATCTCAATCGGGAGGTCGCGCTCCTCGCCCGTGTCCCGCACCAGCCGGGCCGTCTTTGGGGCCAGCGCAATCAGCGACTGAATGGTGCTGGATGCCCGCCGCTTCGCCCCAGCTTCCAGCCAGCGGCCCATCAAAATCAGCGTGACGATTGTTCCCGCCGTCTCGAAATACACCTGCGGCTGCCGGGTCCAGATCAGCTGCGCCAGGCTGGAAAAGTAGGCCGCCGAGGCACCCAGCGCGACCAGCGTGTCCATTGTCGCCGCGCCGCCGTGGCTGAACGCGTTCCACGCACCTGCGTAGAACTGCCGCCCGAAGCCGAACACGACGACCGCCGTCAGCGCCGCGAAGAGCCAGAGCGTCCAACGCGGCTCCGCCATGCCCATGCGGGCCATCGAGTAGACCAGCACCGGCACGGTCAAAACCGCCGCGCCGACCAAGTTCACCAGGGCAGAGTCGGTTCCAGATGCGTCGTCTTTTCGCTGACCGCTTGCCGCCGGGGACGCGCCGTAGCCCGCTTTTTCGACGGCGGCGACAAGCGCCTCCGGCCCCGCCTGCGCCGGGTCAAAGGAGACCGACGCGCGGCTGGTCGCCAAATTGACCGCCGCGTCTTCCACCCCCGGCACTTTTTTGAGAAAGCGCTCGACGCGCCCGACGCATGACGCGCAGTGCATCCCGGTTAAGTCTAATGTGCAGGTTTCCATGATTGGGTTGTTCATAATCAAGTTGGAGGTTATCAGTTGTTGCAGACGGGCGACTGAAGTCACCCGCAAAAACTTTTTCGCGCCTGGCTTCTACACCAACGCCTCGTAGCCTTCATCTTCAACAGCGTCCTGCATCTGGCTCACCTGCAATTTGGCGGGGTCATACGTCACCGTCGCCTGCGCCTTTGCCAGATCAACGACCGCCGCCTGAACACCGTCCAGCGCGATCAATGCCCGTGTGACATGGCCGACGCACGCCTCGCAGGACATCCCCTGCACCTGTAAAGTTTTCGTTTCCATCAATTGCTCCTACTTCAGAAAGCGGCCCAGCGAGACCCGCACTTCTTCGATCAACTGCTCCTGAGTCATCTTTTGGGCGCATTCATGCTCAGTCTCCGTGCCGTGTCCGACGACGCAGCCTTGAATATGGCCGGTCAGCAGCTCCACACCCATCGCATCCAGCGCGGAGCGGACTGCAGCCACCTGGGTCAGAATGTCCACGCAGTAGCGGTCGTCTTCCACCATTTTGTGGATGCCGCTGACCTGGCCTGCAATGCGTTTGAGCCGGTTTTGAAGCTGTGCTTTATTCTGCATATTT